>Ga0116193_1001282_pt1 | contig 21217 bp, 18 predicted proteins | sample AD_UKC115_MetaG_FD_89892 | JGI IMG/M metagenome (GOLD analysis project Ga0116193, IMG submission 89892) | Active sludge microbial communities of municipal wastewater-treating anaerobic digesters from Hong Kong - AD_UKC115_MetaG | ecosystem: Engineered > Bioreactor > Anaerobic > Digestate... | reverse complement strand
CCTGTTCCGGGCGATAGGAAGACACGGGATGGCAATGTCTTCGGAAGGGCTGCTGTCATGCGGTCTTGACTGCGGAAATCTGATTGTACTTTGCATAGGCACGGCCGTGCTCGCAGCATGTGATATCTATAAATACAGACCCGATGAGAATGAACCGCCGAGAAGTGTCCTTGCTGTTCTTCGAAAAGGACCGGCTGTGGTTTTCTGGGCGGTGTTCATGCTGATTCTTCTCGCGGTTCTGATTTTCGGACGCTACGGGTTAGGATACGACGCCGGGTCATTCATATACGCAAGAATATGACAGGAATACAAGATATACACTTGAGGAGGATAAAAAATGAACATAGTTTGTCTTGATATGGAAGGGGTACTTGTACCGGAGATATGGATTGAATTCTCGCGTGTCAGCGGAATACCGGAGCTTTGCAGAACTACCCGCGATGAGCCTGACTACGATAAGCTCATGCACTGGAGACTCGGAATCTTGAGAGAGCACGGACTCGGACTTCGCGAGATTCAGAATGTTATCTCACAGATAAATCCCATGCCGGGCGCACGCGAATTTCTTGACGCATTAAGGCGCGATATGCAGGTCATAATCATCTCGGATACCTTCACCCAGTTTGCCATGCCGCTCATGGCAAAGCTGGGATATCCCGCGCTGTTCTGCAACTCGCTTGAAGTCGGAAAAGACGGCATGATTGAGGACTTTCATATGAGAATAGCGGACTCCAAGCTTTCCACTGTGCGAGCGCTTCAGTCAATCGGTTATGATACAATTGCGTCAGGTGACAGCTATAACGATCTTGATATGATAAAGGCTTCAAAGGCAGGATTTCTGTTCAGGAGCACTCCGAAGATAATTGCCGATAATCCGGACATTCCGGCATATGAGACTTTCGACGGGCTTCTCGCGGCAATAAGGAATGTTGCCGACAATGACTGAGCATCCCGTCCGGGGCAAAGAAGGCACGTATGAAGGGCAACAGCGGCAAATCGGATAATCACAGTAAGATCTCTTCCGCAATGGCATTCATTATTCTGTTTGGAATTGTGAGTCTGTTTTCTGATATGACACATGAAGGTGCCAGCAGTATAAGAGGCGCATACCTGTCGCTGCTCGGAGCGTCGGCAGGAACGATCGGATTTGTGTCCGGGCTGGGAGAACTTGCAGGATACTCGCTCCGGTATGTCTTTGGAAGAATTACCGACAGGACAAAGCTATACTGGCCCATGACGATAGCGGGATACGTTCTCGATGTTCTGGCGGTTCCCGCACTGGCGCTTACGGGAAAACACGGCTGGATAGCGGCATGCGCGCTCCTTATAATTCAGAGAACGGGAAAGGCGATAAAGAAGCCTGCCAAGGATACGATTATGTCGTTTGCGGCTTCACAGGAGGGCGTGGGAAAGAGCTTCGGCATACAGGAAGTTCTTGACCAGATAGGAGCCTTTTTAGGCCCGGTTCTGCTATACCTCGTGATGCTTCTCAAGACCGGTGACGACACGTTCAGCACATACAGGACATGTTTTGCTGTCCTTGCCATTCCCGGCGCTGTAACAATGATTCTCCTCATAGTGACGCGACTTAAGTTTCCCAATCCCGAGAGATTTGAGCCTGAAGCAAAAGAGTATGTTCCGTTCAGAATGAAAAAGAAATTCATACTTTATATCGCCGGAATCAGTTTATTTGCCTTCGGTTTTGTGGATTACTCTCTGATTGTTATGCATGTATCGCGCAATTTTGCGGCGGCTGTCCCGGGACTTGCGGATAGACTCCCGCTTCTATACGCCGGGGCAATGCTTACCGACGCAGTTTCCGCGCTTGTGTTCGGACTTCTGTTCGATAAGAAAGGCGCCCGTGTTCTTGTAATATCAACGGTGATTGCCGCTCCGTTCGCCGTTCTGGTTTTCGCCGGACAGACGATGATTCCGGTGGTTGTCGGCATTCTGCTCTGGGGAGTCGGTATGGGCGCGCAGGAGTCGATTCTCAAGGCGGCGGTTGCCGGGATGGTTCCCAAGACAGCGCGCGCTACGGGATACGGGATCTTCGAGCTTGCGTTCGGCGTGTTCTGGTTCCTCGGAAGCTGGCTTCTGGGCGTGCTTTATGATGCAAGTCTGCCTGCCATGATTGCGGTGTCAGTCGCAGCACAGCTCGCAGCCATACCTTGTTATCTGATGTCATCGAAACAATCTTTCAGAAAATAAATAAACGCTGACACTTCACGAAAAGTTAACACAAACCTGCCCCGAACAGGCGCGCAATTTGTTGTTTTTTGCCTGAAATAAACATACAATTCAGTAAGGAAATATGTAATTACCAGCACACAGTAAAAAGAGGTTAACACAATGGTTTCTGAATATCTCGTTCTCGGAGGCGCAGGAGCCCTCGGCAAGTTTATCGTAAGCATTCTGCTGTCCCGTAAAGAGAAAGTCAGAATCCTGATGAGCGAACTCGCAGACGCCAGCAGCTACAAGAACAACCCGGGCGTTGAAGTCTTTTACGGCATATCCACGGATAAGGATTCAATGAAGGAGTTTTTTGACGTTGAAGATCCGAGGCATTCTGTTGTAATCAACGCCGATGAGTATATCTCCCTTTCCGATTCCACAAATCTTACCATGCGCAGAGTTAACGTGATCGGAGCCGAGAATATCGTCGATATGTGTCTCAAGAGGAAAATCGGAAGGCTGGTCTACCTGAGCTCGGCATACGCACTCAATCCTGAAGTTACCGGTGATACTATCTCTATGCACTTTGACCGCAACAAAGTCGAAGGTGAATATGCAAAATCAAAGGCTGAAGCAGCGGCATATGTCATGGAGAAGGTTACTCTCAACAAGTTCAACGCAGTTATGGTTCTGCCGACATTCATTATGGGTCCCGGCTATTCCGAAGATTATGAGATTAACAAGATTATCAACAGTTATCTCAAAGACGGCGTTACGCCGATAAAGGGCGGCCATGCCTTTGTCGATGTCCGCGATGTCGCCAACGCGATGATTGTGCTGTCAGAGAACGGAGAGCCCGGAACAGGTTATGTTATCTCCGGCGAATACAAGACCTCAGAGGAGTTTTTCGCTGATGTCAATGAAGTTCAGGGAATTGACGCGCCGGTAAAGACTGCTCCAAGCATCGTTATGAGCAGGTCTTTGTCGAAGCTTGTGGATACGTATTACAAGATAACCAGAAAGGACAACCCCAAGCGTGTTTACGCGCTGTTCTCGGACAATCCTACAGCCAAATTTGAAGACACGCACAGCGGGGTGTTTCCTGACAATATCATAAAGTTTAAAGAGACGATCAGCGACAGTATCAATGGCGTTGATCAGGCTGCGGGAAATACAGCGTTTGTCAGAGCAGACAGTGAACCAAAGATGTCGGCTGTGGCAAAAACATCGAGAATTGAACGTTCTTACGCACAGCCTGAGAATTTGCAGTATGATAATGCGATTTCCGGCGCTGCTTCTCGTGCTGAGATTAAAGGTTCAGAGCCTGACGACAGCGGCGACGGGGAGGCCTGAGCTTGAAGTTCGGTACAATGAAGATTATTTTAGGCAGCAGTTCACCGCGAAGGCGTGAGCTGCTGTCACTTATTACGGACGAATATGAAATAATGACGGCGGATATTGATGAGCGCGCCATTGAGAATGATCTTAATCAAAGAGGAACAGAAGCGTCCTGTGTCAGCGAGGCGCTGGCCCTGGCGAAAGCGAAGGCGGTATATGATTTGCTTTCGGGGAAGTCCCGTACTGAAACTGTCGTTATAGGGGCGGATACTTCGGTAATACTGGACAATGTAATTTACGGCAAGCCTAAAGATGAGGCTGATGCTTCGCATATGCTCAAATGTCTGTCCGGAAGGCGGCATGCGGTCGCAACGGGTGTTGCCCTTGTCAGCAGCGCCGGCGCGAAGAGCTTTACTGAAGAGAGTTTTGTTGAGTTCAACAGCTATGATGATTTCCAGAAACGACTTATAGATGATTACGTCAGGTCGGGTGATCCCATGGACAAGGCCGGAGCATACGGCATTCAGAACGGCGGTGCGCTTCTTGTCAGGAAAATTGACGGCGACTACTTCAATGTGGTAGGACTTCCGGTTGCAAGACTTGCGCGGGAACTTGCAGATGTTTATCATGTTATGAATCAAGAAAGTGATTCTATTTATCGGGGGTAATAATCATGACAAAAACCGGGAAAACAAAAGGTGCTTCTGCTGCGGGCAATGTTCTTAAGCTTATCGGTATCTATATTCTGATTTACCTGTGCTGCTCCGCCGCTTTCGTCGGACTTTTTCACACGGGACTATTTGAAGGACTCGGCGTGCTTATGTACAGGGGAGCGCTGTTTATAATCATCACCGGCACTGTTTCAGCTGTGATAATGGGTGTCATAAGGCATTTCTGGAAGTTTGTAAGTGTGAGAGACATAATAATGATGTTCGTCATTTTCTGCTGTGTGAACATGGTGCTGTTCACACTTATACCTGTCACCGTTGAACGTTCGGTGTCAGTTTTTATGCTGAGCTACATGGATGAGAATTCCGACCAGACATTCACTCAGGATTCCGTCGGTGATATCTTTACATCGAAATACGTTAGTGACTACGGCGCATTCGACAAGAGGTTTGATGAGCAGATAGTTACCGGAACGCTTGATGAGAATGCCGACGGATCATATTCCATAAATGACCGCGGGCGCTTTATTGTCAGAATGTTCAGGACCGTTGCCAAGTGGTTCAACACCGATCAGAGACTTGTGTATCCGAATGAGAATTGAGTGCGCAGGTGCGATGTTTATTTATCGCGAAAACAGGTTATAATGTTATCGCTGATTTTCCAAAACAGCTATAAAGGATAACTTATGATTTGCAGTAACATTCTCGAAGCAGTGGGAAATACCCCGCTTATCAGGCTCAATAATATAGTTCCGGAGGGTGCCGGTGAGGTGCTCGTCAAGTTCGAAGGTCTCAATGTCGGAGGCTCAATTAAGACGCGCACGGCATATAACATGATTCTTCACGCTGAACGCAGCGGAAAGCTCAACAAATCAAGCATAATCGCGGAACCTACCAGCGGCAACCAGGGCATAGGACTGGCGCTTATAGGCGCTGTCCGCGGCTACAGGACGATTATCATTATGCCGGATTCGGTGAGTGAAGAGAGAAGCAAGCTTGTCCGTCATTACGGCGCGGAAGTTATCCTTATTCATGATGACGGTGATATAGGCAAGTGCATCGAGCAGTGCAGACTCAAGGCCGAAGAACTGGCGGCCCGAGATCCCCGCGTTTTTATCCCGCAGCAGTTTGAGAATCCGGCCAACGTCGAGGCGCAGTATAACTATACAGCCTCGGAGATTTTGAGACAGGCGGACAGACCCATTGACGGTTTCTGTTCCGGTATAGGAACAGGCGGAACCATAACCGGAATCGGCGAAGCTTTGAAGGAACACAACCCGGATATCGTAATCTGGGCTGCAGAACCCGAGAATGCGGCGATTCTTTCCGGCGGGAGCATCGGCACACATATACAGATGGGAATCGGCGACGGAATTATCCCCAAGATTCTGAATCAGAACATATACAGCGATATCTGCATAGTGACGGACGGAGAAGCGCTTGAGACAGCGCGCCGGCTGGCCTCACGCGAAGGTATCATGTGCGGAATATCAAGCGGAACCAATGTGGCGGCAGCGCTTAAGCTTGCGAGGAAATTAGGTCCCGGCAAAACTGTTGTCACAGTTCTCCCGGATACCGCCGAGAGATATTTTTCGACGCCTCTTTTTGATTAGGCTCACAGACGGTTATCGACTTATGTCGTAAACCGTCTGATTTTTTTTGAAAAATGTTGAAAAAATCGTATTTATTTCTAACTTTTATCGGCACGCCTATTTATAATGTCAATCGATAGAGGCTATACTGATTGAACCTATGAGGACTTGGGACAAGACCCGGTCTTTTACTATCTAAAGAAGGGAAAACCTAAAATGAGCAGACTAAGCATTGTTACGAACAACAAGGCTCAGGAAACTGTCGAGCAACTCTACAAAGACGTAGAGCGCAGAGTTCAGGCCAGCCAGCCGGGACTTTGCCCTGTAGATCTTGCAGCAACTTTTCTGAACCTCTGCCACTCACAGTCCTGCGGTAAATGCACACCTTGCCGCGTTGGCCTCGGAAAGCTCGAAGAGCTGTTGAAGTCGGTTCTCGACGGTACAGCTACCATTGAGACGATTGATGTTATCGAGGAGACAGCCAAGAGTATTTATTACTCCGCTGACTGCGCTATCGGTTCCGAAGCTGCGAGAATGGTAATCAAGGGACTTTTGGGATTCAGAGATGATTTTGAGGAGCACATTCTGCATGGCAGATGCAAGGGCCTTATGAGCCAGCCTGTTCCATGCGTTTATCAGTGCCCGGCACATGTTGACATCCCGGGTTACGTATCACTCGTTCATGAGGGAAGGTACGCTGACGCTGTCAACCTCATCAGGAAAGACAACCCGCTTCCTTCGGTATGCGGACTTATCTGCGAGCATCCGTGCGAGGCAAGATGCCGCCGCACATTGGTTGATGACCCTATCAACATAAGAGGACTCAAGAGATTCGCCGTTGAGAACGAAGGCGAAGTCAAGGTTCCTTTAAAGGCTGAATCAACCGGCAAGAAGATCGGTATCATCGGCGGAGGTCCTTCCGGACTTACAGCCGCATATTTCCTGTCACTTATGGGACATGACGTCACCGTATATGAGCAGCGCAAGCAGCTCGGCGGTATGCTTCGTTACGGTATCCCTGCGTACAGACTTCCCAGAGAATCACTGGATGCCGAGATTGAAGCCATGAAGCTTTCAGGCTTCAAGACAATAACCGATTTCTCTATCGGCAAGGATGCTACAATCGAAGAAATAAGGGCAAAGTACGATGCGGTTTATGTCGCAATCGGCGCGCATACCGATAAGAAGCTCGGCATTGACGGTGAAGACGCTAACGGCGTTATCTCGGCTGTTGAGATGCTTCGCGCAATCGGTGACAACGTAATGCCTGACTATTCGGGAATGAATATAGTTGTTGTCGGCGGCGGCAACGTAGCGATGGATGTTGCGCGCAGTGCAATCAGATGCGGCGCGAAGTCAGTCAAGATTGCATACAGAAGAAGAAAGATTGACATGACCGCACTTCCTGAGGAAGTAGAGGGCGCTATTGCTGACGGCTGCGAGGTCGTTGAGCTTCACGCACCGGTAAGAGTTGAGAAGGACGAAGCGGGCAATGTAAAAGCTCTTATCGTTCAGCCTCAGATGGTAGGCCCCGTTGAGTGGGGCCGCCCGAAGCCTGTTAAGGCTGATAAGCCTGAGATTGCAATGCCTTGCGACAAACTTCTTGTTGCTATCGGACAGGGTATTGAGTCACAGCAGTTTGAAGCATACGGAATGCCGGTCAAGAGAGAAAAGATTACCGCTATGAACACGGGAAGCATTGACGGCAAGGACGGAATTTTCGCCGGCGGAGATTGCGTTACCGGACCTGCTACGGTTATCAAGGCTATTGCAGGCGGTAAAGTGGCGGCTGCCAATATCGATGAGTATCTCGGTTTCCGTCATGAGATCAAGAGCGATATCGAGATTCCTACGCCTAAGTTTGACGATCATGCACCCTGCGGACGTATCAATATGCTTGAGCGCCCTGCCGATGAGAGAAGAAATGACTTCAAGCTCATGGAAATCTGCATGAGCGAGCAGGAGGCCAAGCAGGAGTCAGGCAGATGCCTGCACTGCGATCACTTCGGCTACGGTATCTTTAAGGGAGGCAGAGAAACAAAATGGTAAACGTAACAATTGACGGAATTACAGTATCCGTACCAGAGAAGACAACCATTCTTGCTGCTGCTGTCAAAGCGGGCGTGAAGATTCCTACGCTTTGCTACTGGAAAGATCTCAATGAGATCGGCGCCTGCCGTGTCTGCGTTGTAGAGGTAGAGGGCTTCGACAGACTTCTTACCGCATGCAACAACGCGGTTGAAGAGGGTATGGTCATCCATACAAACAGCAAGAAGGCAAGAACAGCCCGCAAGACAAATGTCGAGCTTATTCTTTCACAGCATAATGATGAGTGCACAACCTGCGTAAGATCAGGAAACTGCTCACTCCAGACTTTGTCAAATGATCTGTCTGTAAGAGATGTTCCTTTCGAAAAAGAACTCCCCAAGCAGAAGGGCAATCCTGATTTCCCGCTTATCAGAGACTATACAAAGTGCATCAAGTGCATGCGTTGCGTTCAGGTCTGCGACAAGATTCAGCATTCCAACGTATGGGATGTAATCAATACGGGCGGACAGACAACAGTAGATGTTGCCAATGTTTACAGCCTTGAGGATTCACAGTGCGCTCTTTGCGGACAGTGCATCACACACTGCCCCGTAGGTGCCCTGCACGAGAGAGATGACAGTGAGAAGGTTCTTGATGCAATTGACGATCCTGAGAAGATTGTCGTAGTTCAGATCGCGCCTTCCATCAGAACGGCATGGGGCGAGACCTTCGGAATGGATGCAAAGGAAGCAACTGTAGAAAGACTCGCTGCCTGCCTTAAGCAGATCGGCGCGGATTATGTTTTCGACACCAACTTCTCTGCAGATCTTACTATCGTCGAGGAAGCAAATGAATTCCTCGAGAAGCTTACACACGCCGATAAGAACAAGTTCCCGATGTTCACTTCCTGCTGCCCGGGCTGGGTGAGATTTATCAAGGCTCACTATCCTGAGTTTGTAGATCAGGTGTCCACATCAAAGTCACCTCAACAGATGTTCGGTGCGGTGGTCAAGAGCTACTATGCGGAAATTCTCGGAGTAGATCCTTCAAAGCTTTACAGTGTATCAATCATGCCTTGCCTCGCGAAGAAGCACGAGTGTGCGATTCCGGCAATGAACGATGCCTGCGGTGATCCTGATGTTGATGTTGTACTTACGACAAGAGAAGTCGACAGACTCATAAAGATTGCGCAGATCAACCCGAAGAAGGTCAGTGATATCGAGCTTGACAAGCCTCTCGGCATCGGTTCAGGCGCAGGTAATATTTTCGGTGCTACAGGCGGCGTTATGGAAGCGGCTTTGCGTTCCGCTTACTTCTATGTAACCGGCAACAAGCCGGATCCCGACAAGACATTCACTGCGGTTCGCGGTATGGATGGCTGGAAGGAAGCCGAGTACGACATTAACGGCATAAAGCTTAAAGTTGCTGTCGTAAACGGTCTCGGAAATGCCGACAAGCTTTTGCAGGCTTTGAAGAGAGGCGAGGTTGATTATCAGTTCGTTGAAGTTATGGCCTGCCCGGGCGGCTGCGTAGGCGGCGGCGGACAACCGATTCACGACGGATTCAGCCTTAAGCAGGAGAGAGCCGATGTTCTCTACAATCAGGATAAGAACATGACCCTGAGATTCTCTCATGAGAATCCGGCTATCAAGGACATCTATTCCAAGTACCTTGACAAGCCGCTTTCTGAGAAGGCAGAGCATCTGCTCCATACAAACCAGCATGCGTGGAAGATGCCCGGTGAGGAGTAATTCAGTCTGATACCGGTTCCTCCGGCTGACTGAGCTGACAATTAAGAAACAGACCCGGGTGCAGCTTTGCTGTGCCCGGGTTTTTGTTTGGCCGGATACTGACGGGCAGGCGCAGCCGGGTCATGTTATGCGGCTGCGTTTATACAGCCGCAGTTTCCGCGCTGTTTTATATATTCGGTTTCACCGTTCTGTTTTGACATAGTAGCTATGTCAGATTGACTTACACTGTTAAGGTCGGTAGAATAAAGGAAATAAATCAGACTCTGACGGCAAGGATAATTCCAAGCGGAAATAGTCTCATATTAATCAGTTAATTGATGATGTGCAGGCTCCTTATCCGCAGGTTGGATTAAGGAGCATTTTTATGTTAAAGATTGCAATTTACGGCAAAGGCGGAATAGGCAAATCGACGGTTACAGCAAATCTGTCGGCGGCATTCGCGAGACTCGGGAAGAAAGTCATACAGATAGGCTGCGATCCTAAGGCTGACTCCACAATCAACCTTCTGGGCGGCGAAGCGGTCAAGCCGGTAATTGAAATACTTCGCGAAGGCAAGACTGCCGGAAGAATTGAAGATATATCTGCCACCGGGTTCGGCGGAGTATTATGCATAGAGACCGGCGGACCTACTCCAGGCCTCGGCTGTGCAGGACGGGGAATAATCGCCACGTTCAATCTGCTGGACGAACTGGAATTATTCGAGAAGATAAAGCCTGACGTTGTTATGTATGATGTCCTGGGCGATGTCGTGTGCGGCGGATTCGCGGCACCGATCAGGGAGGGATATGCCAGGAAGGTGCTTATTGTCACATCAGGCGAGAAGATGGCGCTTTATGCAGCCAACAATATCTGTCAGGCAGTGAAGAATTTCGAGGATCGGAGCTACGCTACTGTCGGAGGAATTGTACTCAACCATAGAAATGTCGAGAATGAACTGTCGCGGGTCGAGATGTTTGCGAAGGATCACGGACTTGAGATCGTCGCTCAGATTCCGAGAAGCGATGATATTACCAGGTGTGAGGATGCAGGCAAAACCTGTGTTGAGGGCGCGCCTCAGAGCGAGGCCGCGCAGGAGTTTATGAGGCTTGCAGAAAGACTTATAGGGGAAGGTGACGAATGAACAGAGCAGTATCATACACGGCAGGTGAGCTGGCCGTCAGCGGAAGAGATAACATTCCTTCCGAACTGTTGTCAGGAGCCGGACTTGTATACAGTTCGCCGGCAACTCTCGCGTATAACTCACCGGGCGCGGAAGGCTACGGGGTAAAGCGTGCGGCACTTTCTGTCCCTGAGTCGGTGATGCTGATAGTCGCACCCGGGTGCTGCGGCCGCAATACGTCGCTTGTGTCAAACATGCCCGGATACAGAAACAGGTTCTTCTATCTGCTCATGGACGAGACTGATCTTGTTACCGGAAGGCATCTTACAAAGGTTCCAGAAGCGGTCAGCGAAGTGGTGTCTTTCCTGGACGGACTCGAAGGCGCCGGCGTCCCCAAAGCCGTTATGATATGCATAACATGTGTGGACGCTCTTCTGGGTACGGATATGGAGCGTGTCGCGCGCAGCTGCGAGACAGCGTTAAGAGAAGCCGGATACAAAGATACGCGCGTTAAGCCGTGCTATATGTATGCGCTCACCCGCGAGGGCAACCGCCCGCCGATGGTTCATGTCAGACAGACAATATATTCTCTTCTTCCCGAGTGCAGAAAGGACCCTCAGGCGGTTAATATTCTGGGCTCATTCGCGCCGACAAGATCAGATGACTTAGTCAGTATTCTCAACAGTGCCGGCTACAAAACCATCAGACAGCTTGGTGACATAACAGCCTATGACGAGTTCATGAAGATGGGTGAAGCGTCGCTTAACATTGTTACAAACCCCGAAGCACGCGCCGCTGCCGAGGACCTGAGAGTCAGGCTTAATATACCTTATGTGGAGCTGACAAGGGTATACGATGCCGAAAAGATTGACCGTCAGTATCGTTCGCTGATCAAGGCACTGGGGGCCGGTGATATAAATTCTGCCGAAGAACAGAGAGACCGTGCGAGGTCGGCGGCTGAGAAACTCAGACAGCAGTTTCCTGAGACTGTTTTCGCCGTCGGGAGCTGCTGCAATGCTGATGCGCTCGAGCTGTCGCTGTCGCTTGTGAGAATGGGTTTTAAGGTGTCTGAAATCTATACAGCCATTGATCCGGCGCAGTTCGTATATGTGAGAAAACTCGCGGAACTATCCGGGAATACAAGAATCTACTGCAATATGGAACCGACGATGATCAACTATGATGTGTCCGCAAGCTGCGCACATGTTTCCGTCGGAAAGGACGCGCAATACTACAATCCCGGTATTGCCGGAGTCTCGTGGAACTCCGATGTTCAGCCGTTCGGATATCAGGGATTGGCGGATCTGCTCACGCAGGTATATGACAGACTAAGGGAGGAACACCGATGAAAGGTTTGCGCAAATGTCTGACACCGTTCGCTCCGGATCAGTCCGGCGCCGTCTCAGTGCTGTATGAGCTGGGCGGAATTATTGTCGTCGTTGACGCGGGCGGATGCACGGGAAATATTTGCGGCTTCGATGAGCCGCGCTGGCAGAATTCAAAAAGTGCGATTTTCTCCGCCGGGCTTCGCGACATGGATGCGATTCTCGGCAGAGACAGGCTTCTTGTATCGAAAATTGTTTCTGCGGCGGACAGAATCGAGGCCCGCTTTGTGGCAATTGTCGGAACACCGGTCCCGGCTACCATCGCAACAGATTACAAAGCGCTTAAGCGGATGCTCGAGAAACAGATTGATCTGCCTGTAATTACGATCGAGACAAACGGCATGCGTCTGTATGACGTCGGTGAGACTATGGCTTACAAGGCCCTGATTGAAGAATTCAGAGACAGGGAAAGGCCGTCCGGCAGGAATGATTCAAAACTTATCCTGGGCGCAACGCCGCTGACATACGGCAACAGCTATTTGCCGATGACGATTGAAGACTATTACGGAATTGATTCAGGTATTGAAGCTGTTGCCGCTTCGACTTCGGGAATAGAAGCGTGCAAGGTATGCGGACTCAAGTACACAGTGGAGTGCAATATGGCGCATGAATACTGCGAAGAAGGCCGTCTCAGGGGAAGGGTTCTGGTTGTGCACGACGAAGCGTTCGGTCTGACGGTAAAGAACCGGTACAAAGGATATTGCGAGACTGCAAGTTTTTTCGCGCACGGACAGAGAAGGCTTGATGAAGAAGACGACTTTACAAGGCTCGTCAGAGAAGGCGGTTTTGACACGATTGTCGCGGACAGCTGCCTTGCGCCGCTGGTGCCTTTCTATCACGGGGCATGGGTTGACGCACCTTGTTTCGCGATCAGCGGAAGACTTTTATGATTACCAGAACTGTCAGAGTATATGGAATTGTCCAGGGCGTCGGATTCAGGCCGACGGTGGCAAGACACGCCTCGAGCGCGGGCGTGAACGGCAGCGTCTGCAACAGGGGACCTTATGTTGAGATAATTGCGCAGGGTGACGAGGCGGCGGTCAGTGAGTTTCTGCGACTTATAGCGGAACAGCCGCCGAGACGCGCCGCGATTCTCAAGATGGACGTCAAGGACAGCGATGGCTCGCACATATACGATTCCTTCGAGATTGTCAGGAGCGCCAGAACGCAGGGCGAGATTTATGTGTCGCCTGATCTTGCTGTGTGCGATGACTGTCTGGCAGAGCTTCACGACAGGAATAACAGACGTTATCAGCATCCGTTCATAAACTGTACCTGCTGCGGTCCGAGACTCACGATTCTGGACAGTCTGCCTTATGACCGCGAGAGGACCTCGATGAAGGAATTCCCGATGTGCGACAGATGTGCGGAGGAATATCACAACCCTGACAGCCGGCGATACGATGCCCAGCCGGTCTGCTGCAATGACTGCGGTCCGGAGTACTTTATTCTTGACAATGAGGACATAAGGGGACTCAAGGCAATCACTATGGTGCGCCGGTTTCTGAGCGACGGCAAAATAGTTGCAATCAAGGGAATCGGCGGGTTCCATCTGGCATGCAGCGCCACTGATGCAAACGCGGTAGCGAGGCTCAGGAAGCTTAAGCACCGTCCGGCAAAGCCCTTTGCAGTGATGATGGATTCTTACGCGACGATTGAACGCAACTGCGAAATACTGCCTGTTCAGGAGGAGTATATCAGGGGACATCAGAAGCCGATAGTGCTGATGAGACGCCTGAGTTCGTCCCTGCTCGCTGAGAATGTCGCGCCGGAAAACCCTAATGTGGGAGTTATGCTGCCGTATGCGCCGGTGCAGAGCCTTATATTTGATATGGATGACGGCATTGATGTGCCGCGCTGTCTTGTAATGACGAGCGGCAATCTGTCGGGACTTCCGATATGCCGTGACGATAACGATGTCAGAAAAGAGATACTTCAGTACACTGATATTGTGCTTACAAACAACCGTAAAATCCGGATGAGAGCCGATGATTCGGTTATGGATTTCTATAGCGGAAAGCCTTATATGATAAGGCGTTCACGAGGTTTTGCCCCGCTTCCGTTCATACTGTCGCATGATTACGGAAAAGTCTGCGTTACAGCTTACGGCGGCGAACTCAAAAACACTTTCTGCACAACGTCAGGAAATCTGTTCTATCCGTCATCCTATATAGGCGACCTTACGGATCTAAAGGGTAAAGCGGTTCTTGCGGAGACTGTCGATAGAATGAATACACTTCTTGAGGCAAAGCCGACTCATGCAGTCTGCGACCTGCATCCGAACTACAATTCTTCAATGGCAGCGGAGGAATCCGGTCTGCCGGTAATCCGTGTACAGCACCACTATGCGCACATTCTGTCGTGCATGGCCGAGAATGATTATTTCGGCGAATGCATCGGAATAGCTATGGACGGAACGGGATATGCACCTGACGGCAGCATATGGGGCGGTGAGATATTGAAGTGCAGCCCGGATGACTATGAACGGATAGGTTCGATACGGCCGTTTATACAGTTCGGAGGAGACGCGGCCTCGCGCGAAGGATACAAGATCGCAATATCGATGTTAATCGATATATACGGCGAAGAGGCTAAGACGGTAATTGACCGTGAAGGACTTCTTGTAAGCGGGAATTTCCGCCTGTATAAGACGATGCATGACAGGCGCATCAACTCTGTGGTGTCGACAAGCTGCGGAAGACTGTTCGACGCCGTGTCGGCAATACTGGGACTTCGAAAAGAATCGAGCTTTGAGGGAGAGGCAGCCACAGCGCTTGAATTTTGCGCACTGGAATACGAGGAGTCTTTGAAATCGTACCCGGACTGCCGGAACGACTTATTGTTTCCTGAACTTACGGATGGCGACATTATAGCGACTGACAGGATTGTGAGGTATATTACCGAAGGAGTTCTCTCGGGTGAGAGCTCAGGAAAACTGGCATATGAATTTCACATGATGCTTGCGCAGGGTGCAGGTAAGCTTGCCGCCTGCAAAGCCGGAGCAATCAAAACCGCGGCGCTCAGCGGAGGCTGTTTCCAGAACAGGCTGCTGCTGAGAATGACCGAGCGGGAGTTAAGGAGGGCGGGACTCAATGTCCTGACACACAGTCTTATTCCGCCGAACGACGGAGGTATTGCGATAGGACAGGCCCTGTACGGCTCAAATAAGCTTATGAAGGAAGTTGACGGAGACGGCAAAGGCGTATAGAATTTAAGCATAAATCAGACTCTGACGGCAAGGCAATTGAACCCGAACCGGAATAGTTTTTAATCGATAGTGATTACTAAGACTCTTCCTTTTCGCTGTGCCTGACAAAGCCCGATTGAGAAGAGTTTTTTTTTGGAGGTGCGGCATATGTGTGTAGGTTTATCGGCGAAGGTTCTGAGTGTAAAAGACGGCGTGGCGCTGGTTGATTGTACGGGAGCGAAGCGCGAGGTATCAGCTGAGCTGCTTGACGATCTTGAACCCGGAGATTTTGTTATGGTTCATGCTGGATCCGCGATAGCGAAAATTACGGACAGCGACGAGAATCAGGCGGCGAAGCTTGCAAAGGAGCATCTGGTATGAGTGAGCTGACAGAGCGGACAAAGAAGTATCTTGAAGAGTATGACGGACCGGAAATCCGGATAATGGAGGTGTGCGGAACACATACGCACGAGATATTCAGACAGGGCATCAGGCGGATACTGTCGCCGAAAATCAGTCTCATTTCCGGACCGGGATGCCCGGTGTGCGTCACTCCCGTCAAATATATCGATGAAGCTGTATATCTCGCGCTTGAATCAGGCTGCACTGTTACAACTTTCGGTGACCTTGTGAGAGTTCCCGGAAGCAGCATGAGTCTCGCCGGAGCAAGAGCCCGCGGCGCGCGTGTCAAGGTTGTATATTCACCGCAGGACAGCGAAAAGTATGCGTCAGAGCATCCCGACGAGCAGGTTGTTTTCCTGTCAGTCGGATTTGAGACAACTACGCCGTCAGATGTACTGGCGGTTAAGAACGCGATCAGAGACGGAATTTCCAATTTCTCAATACTTACTTCCAACAAAACGATGCCGGGAGCTTACGAAGCCATGCGCCGGAGCACTGACGCATTCCTGTATCCGGGACATGTTCACGCGATTATCGGGACCGGAATCTGCAGCGAGCTTGCCGTAGCAGGAACCAGCGGAGTTATTGCAGGTTTTACAGGCGATGAACTTCTGAGCGCGCTCGCTGTTACCGTAAGAAAATTCAGCGAAGGAAAACCTTTCTGGGTGAATGCATATCCAAGAGTTGTGACCGACGAGGGAAGTCCCGCCGCAAGAGCACTTGTTGACAGATACATGCAGCCCTGTGATGCCGACTGGCGCGGAATCGGGGTTATTGAGCAGTCCGGAGTAGAGCTCAGAGACGAGTACTCGGATTACGATTCGAGACGCAAATATAACATTCCGGAATTTAAAACGGAATATAAGACGGCATGCAGATGCGGAGAAGTTCTTCAGGGCAAAATAACACCGGAGGACTGTCCGCTTTTCGGCAAGGCGTGCAATCCGGAGCACCCTGTAGGCGCTTGTATGGTATCGGGCGAAGGCGCATGTTCAGCGTTTTATTTATATGGAGGCAAATTATGAGTGATATGGTAACACTTGCACACGGCAGCGGCGGCAGCAAGACGAGCGAGCTGATTGAGAAGGTATTCAGAAAAAACCTCGGGAACAGGTATTTTACCTCGGATGATGCGGCGGTTCTTCCGAGACCTGAAGGCAGAATCGCAATGTCTACCGACGGCTTTATTGTATCGCCGTGCGTTTTTCCGGGCGGCAATATAGGCAAGCTCTCAGTGTGCGGTACCGTAAACGATCTGGCCTGTATGGGAGCCAGGCCGCTCTACCTGACATGCTCTTACGTTATTGAAGAGGGCTTTCCGATAGAAGAACTTGAGGTGATTGCGGAGAGTATGGGCAAGACCGCCAGGGAAGTCGGAGTAAATATAGTTGCGGGCGATACCAAGGTTGCCGGCAGGGGACAGGTCGACAAAATCTTCATCACTACTGCCGGAGTCGGAGTGATTGCTGACGGTGTGTCGACATCCGGAAGTTTTGCAAGACCTGGCGATAAGATAATAGTAACGGGAGACATAGGAAGACACGGTACGGCGATTCTTCTTGAACGCGACGACTTCGGCATCGATGCCGAGGTCACTTCAGACTGTGCGCCGCTATGGGTACCTGTCGAAGCCGTTTTGAAGGTATGTCCGGAGATGCATGTTATCCGTGATGCTACGAGAGGCGGAGTCGGAACTGTTCTCTATGAGATCGCCGGAGAAGCAGGCGTCGGGATTAATATTGACCGCGCGGCGGTTCCGGTTGCGCCGGAAGTGGCGGGTGTCACGGGTCTTCTCGGACTCGAGCCGCTTTATCTCGCCTGCGAAGGCCGCATGGTAATGATGTGTCCGGCAGAATATGCGGACGCAGTGACAGCGGCCCTGTCTTCATGCAGATATACAGAGGGCGCGACGATAATCGGTGAGGTAACTTCCGATAACATCGGAAAGGTTGTGATAACAACCGAGATCGGCGGTCAGACGTTCCTGCCAAAGCCCGGAAACGAGCTTCTTCCGAGAATATGCTGACAGATTGACGGAAAGAGAGGTTGATTGAGCAATGGAGACCAGAGTTGCGGTAATTACAATAATAGTCGAGAATCCAGAATCGGTGGCAAAAATCAACGAGCTGCTTCACGGCGTCGGTCAGTACATAATCGGCCGGATGGGACTTCCTTATCGCGAAAAGCATATAAGCATCATATCGATAGCTATCGATGCACCGCAGAATCTTACGAGTGAAGTGTCCGGAAGAATCGGACGGCTTGACGGCGTGTCCGTGAAGACCACATATTCAAATATTCAGGGATGACAATCATCCTGTGCAGAATCTAAAGCGGGAGGCAGCAAGGTGAATGACGTTCACGGCGCAGTACTGAGTCAGTCGGCAGCAGTAGCAGACTGCCGTTTTCCAAAACCATTTGACAATGGTCTTGAGTTCAACGCGCCGGTTCACGGAACGTGGAATATTGTTCACATAGGATATGAGATTCCCGGAGCTCACCAGATATATATCTGCGCCGACAACTGCATGAGGGGAGTCGTTATGACCGCGGCGGAGATGGGTGAACTCGCAAGGTTCTCCGGCGTTGTTCTCGAAGAGGATGACATGGTTTTCGCCGGCAGAATAGAACAGACAACCATTGAGGGAGTGAGTGACGTTCTCCGTTCGCTCGACAGCCTTCCTCCGGCAGCGATTATTTTCCCGGTGTGCGCACACAAATTCATGGGCTGCGATATGGAATATGTATACAGATGTCTTGAAGAGCGGTTCCCGAAGGTGAAGTTTGTGAGAGCCTTTATGGATCCCATAATGCAGAAGCGCGGAACCTCCCCGGACGTAAGACTGCGACGCGCGATGCTCGACATAATTGATGAACAGCCCGTCAACCCCCTTGCCGTCAACGTTGCAGGCTGTGATGTTTCTATGGCAGAGGACAACGATATCAGGAAGCTGCTTGCTGATTCCGGATGTATCGTGCGCGAGATGTGCTGCTGCAGCAGCTTTGAAGATTACATGAACATGGGACAGGGCCGTTTGAACATATGCTGCTATCCGGCGGGCGTTCCCGGCGTGAAAAATTTCAGCGGCAGATTCGGGCGGGATTATATTTGGCTGCCGTTTGTTTTTGATTACGGGAAGACTCAGACAGGGCTTGAACTGCTTGCCGCAAAACTCGGGAAGAGCTTTGCAGAGGATAAAGAGGCCATGAAGAATGATGTTGAATCAGCGTTTGCCGCGGCAGAAAAAGTGATTATGGACACTGAGATTGCACTTGACTATACGGCAGTCGCGCGGCCGCTGTCTCTGGGCAGGTTCCTTATCGAACACAGGTTCAATCTTACGAAGATTTATCTTGATGTTATTGATACCGACGAAGAGGAGGATTTCCGCTGGCTTCAGGCCAACGCGCCGGGACTTGTAATATCGTCAACGGTTGACATCTCCGGAAGAGTGTTAAGACGCGACAACGCCGGCTGCCTCGCGATAGGTCAGAAAGCCGCATGGTTCGAAGGAACCGCTCATTTTGTAAATATTGTCGAAGGCGGCGGACTTTACGGCTACAGCGGAATGATAAGGTTTGCCGGGCTTATGGAAGAAGCTTTGCTTGAAGAAAAAGATACGAGGGACATTGTTCCGAGAAAGGGATTGGGGTGCGCGAGTCTGATATGAGAAAGTCTTACGTCAGAATTCCGGTTTACACAGGTGATGTCTCGGGCTTCGCGTCGGCTCTTTATGAGCTCGGCGGAATGCTTGTGATTCACGACCCTTCGGGCTGCAACTCGACCTACAATACGCACGATGAAGTCCGCTGGTATGATAAGGAGAGCCTGATATTTATATCGGGACTTAATGATATTGACGCAATCACCGGAAATGACGACAAGCTTATCAACGATACCGTAAGTGCCGCGAAAAGACTTAATCCGCGCTTTATTGCGCTCGCCAACTCACCGATTCCGTATCTAAACGGAACCGATTTTGAGGGAATATGCCGCATTATTGAGAACAGAACCGGTCTGCCGTGCTTCTATGTGAAGACGAATGCGATGCACGATTACACTGTCGGAGCATCGGGTGCGTATCTCGCTTTTGCCAAAAAATTCTTAAAGGCAGGGCCGGATCCAGACCGCGGTAACATTGAGGCCAAAGCTTCCGGCGCAAACGGTAAACAATTGAAGCGTGTGAATATTATCGGAGTGACGCCTCTGGATTATACATCGACAACTATCGATGTGTCCGGAAGATACGATGTTATATCAAACTGGTCATACGGCACGGACTTTGACAGCATCATGCGCTCTCCTGAGGCAGATCTCAACATTGTTATGTCTTCGTGCGGTCTGGCCGTCGCGAAATATATGGAGAAGACATTCGGCATACCTTATCAGACGGGCAATTCATATCTTGAGCTGCCGCGCGGTAAGTCCCGCAATTATATAGTTGGCGAGCCGGTTACTTCCGGAATCATAGCCAGGAAAATCAAACTTGAGTACGGCATGGATTTTAATATTGTTGCGACTACGGAAATCACCGACGGGCTTTTGTCGGAGGTTGATGATGCATGTCACGGCGAGGACATGATAAAGGAGAAGATTGCCGATGGCGTCAGAATCATCGCAGATCCCCTGTATCGTGTTATCGCACCGCCCACGGCAGAATTCATCGAGCTCCCGCATTTTGCGCTGTCGGGACGACTGTATCTCAAACGCATACCCAATCTTTTTAATTTGGAGGAATATTACCATGAGTCTTAATGACACACCATCAGGAGAGAGAATTCATATCGGATTCTTCGGAAGGCGCAACGCCGGCAAATCAAGTCTTGTCAACCGCGTGACAGACCAGGAGTTAGCGGTTGTATCAGATACAAAGGGTACGACGACCGACCCGGTCACCAAGGCAATGGAACTTCTTCCGCTGGGCCCCGTTGTGATTATAGATACACCGGGCTTCGATGATGTCGGAGACCTCGGCGCGAAAAGAATTTCCAAAACCCGCCTTATCCTGAACAGAGTCGATGTAGCCGTGCTTGTCGTAGATATCACCGAAGGCATCGGCGATTGTGAGAAGCTGCTGATAAGTCTTTTCGACGAGAAGAAGATTCCGTACATCATAGCTTACAACAAGGCAGACCTGATGCAGAAAATCCCTTCAGTCAGGGATAACGAGATATATGTGAGCAGCATTACCGGAAGCAATATAAGCGAACTCAAGGAAATGATCGCGCGGTCCGGGTCCGTGAAGAAAGATGTCGCGCCGCTGATCTCGGATCTGATTGATCCGGGCGATACTGTGATACTTGTCATACCGATAGATTCATCGGCGCCGAAGGGAAGAATTATCCTGCCGCAGCAGCAGGTGCTTCGTGAAATCCTTGATTGCAATGCAAAGGCAATGTGCGTCCAGCACACTGAACTTGACAGTGCGCTGTCGGGTCTGAAAGGCAAAGCGGCTCTTGTGGTTACAGACAGTCAGGTTTTCGGAAAAATCGCTCCGATTGTGCCGGCGGATGTCAGGCTTACATCTTTTTCGATACTGATGGCCAGACACAAGGGGTTTCTGAGCACAGCTGTACGCGGAGCGGCGGCGCTGG
>Ga0116193_1001281_pt1 | contig 21224 bp, 19 predicted proteins | sample AD_UKC115_MetaG_FD_89892 | JGI IMG/M metagenome (GOLD analysis project Ga0116193, IMG submission 89892) | Active sludge microbial communities of municipal wastewater-treating anaerobic digesters from Hong Kong - AD_UKC115_MetaG | ecosystem: Engineered > Bioreactor > Anaerobic > Digestate... | reverse complement strand
TTTCAAATAAAACAGATATTCATTGTTTGCCAATTAAAAAAATTTTAAATATTAATGATAAACAATGCTTTATGCCATCTGATTTACTCAATACTACTTCTTATCGTGTTTTTTTAGATTTAACATTAAAATATGTTAAAAAAATAAAAAAATCTCTGAATAAAATACTTAATTCTAAATAAATCTGTAACCAAATATTGAACATTTGCAGAATTTTATGTTCTAATTTTTTTCTTCAATATATCCGTTTGTTTTCATTTCTTTATATTTTTTTAAGACCTTTTCTAAAATGACTAAGGCTGTACTTATTGCACTTAATTCATCAAAAGGAGAAAATTCTTTCTTCCAGTAATTAAATTCAGGGTAATGGATGTTGTTATTAAGATGATGATGTTTGATATGACAGTATTTTTCATATACTGCTTTTGGTATTTTTTCTTTTACAAAAAATTCATCAATCATAGATTGTACTGATCTTTTTGGAAAAGGCTCATAACACTCTCGTAGTGTTTTAAGTTTATCTTTGTAGTTGTGTGCATCTGATTTTAAAAAACTTATAACTTCAGTATAGTTCTTTCCAGACTTAATATATTTATTCTCAAATTCTTCCAGTATGTTTATGTAAACTTCTATTTGTTTTAGGCTTGGAAATCCTGCTTCTGCTTCTACATACTCTAATGCTAGAGCATTTATTATTAGATAATCAAAGTAATCTGGAGATTTGTTGTTTTTTAAACAATAAAGCATTAAAGAAATACCTTCAATCATAGTACCAGACAGAGTTGTTATTTCTGCATCAAAGTGGTTTAAAGATAATGTAAATATTGCTTCGGCAGTTCTTGTTAAGTTTTGCATAAAATTAGCTACTAATAAAGTATCGAAATTTTTATATTTACGGGGTTTTTCTTGTATTTGTCGTATTTCAAAAATTATACTTTTTAAATGAGATAAATTCTTTTTCTTCCAGCTCAAAGTGTATTCTGGTATTGGCAAATCTTTTGGTATGGTATCTGTCATTTTGTACCTTTACAGAAATATATTTTTGAATTTTACAAATAATTTTGATTTTAGACAAGAGATGATGTTTGAGAATTTGTTTTCGTCGTTTGAAACATTAAGATTTTAGGCGAAATGAAGTATTTCAAAAGTGAGGTGTACAAAAGTGAAAACGGTACATAAGCTTTTGAAATACAAAATTGCAGCCCAAATATTAAGGTTGATTTGTTTCTTTAAAAAAGAAATGAACGGAGAAGGGGGGATTCGAACCCCCGACCCGGTTTCCCGAGTAGCAGTTTTCGAGACTGCCGCCTTAAACCAACTCGGCCACCTCTCCATTTTACACAACAAAATAAAAAACAAGAATAAGCGACTTCTTGTTTTTTATCTAAATTGAATTAATTTCAATTTTCAATAATTTTCGGTTCAGAAGTATAGCTTCCTACCAATGTCAAAGTCTGAGAGCCGTCTTTTGATGTAGTTACGGCTGTATAAGTCTGACCGCCTTCAGTTACATAGTATGAAGTGAAATATTTATTTCTTCTTGCATCAACAGCAAAAGCTCCGCCGTAAGTCTGGCCTACTGTACCGGCATAATACTGTCCGTTTCTTGTATAGTATATCTGCTGGGCTGCGTTAATTTCGCCTAAGAGAGCTTTACCCTCGGTTGAGATGCCTTTCTTTATATAGCCCCTATATACAGGAAGCCCTATAATTGCAAGAATGGCAACCATAACGAGAGTAACAACAAGTTCCGTAAGAGAAAACCCTTTTTTTCTTTTTTGATTTTTTTTCATATTTTTCCTCTTATGCTCTTTTAGGCACTATAAGTCTAACACAAAATAATTATTTTTTCAATATTATTTTTTCCTCAACATTCTCGTCTGAAGAAACAGTTTTGCCGTATAGAACATAGAAATAAACCGTTGGAATGCCGAAAGTCCCGTCTTTTGACTGTATATATACTTTATCAAGATAGGCGGGAGTATTATTTATCAGCAATTGCGCTTTATATTTGCCGTTTACGCTGACTATTGCCATATTTTTATTTTCAACGGCCTTTAAAGCCAGAGTGTAATTTTTTGTTTGTTCGTTATAATCAGTTTTAAATCCGTAGGCTTTTTTGTCAAAAACGCTTAATTCTTCGCGGTCTCCTGTTTTTTCGGCATATAAAAGCCAATATGCATCAACGGGATTTTTTGAATCTATCGCTCCGCTTGGAGACAGTTTTACGTCATAACAGACAATATTGGCATTTTTGCTGCGTTCTATTATAAAGAGTCTGTTGCCGTCTGAAGCATAAACATAAGTAAAAGAAATCAAACAAATCAGAACAGCCGCAACCGCAGACAAAAAGTTTCTCATTTTATTTTGCTCCTGTTTTTTTTAGCAGCCATGCCATATTTTCACCGAGCTTTGACATTGTCTTTAAGCCTTCTTCATCGTTGTTTACATCTCCGATCTGCCTTCCCATGCCGATATTCCAATAACTTGAACCTACTACAATCATTTCAGATATTGTAAAAAAATTATTAATTGAATTAAATGCATGTATGGCTCCGGCTCTTCTTACTGCAATAACTCCGGCTCCGATTTTTCTGGAAAGGAACATATCGTTTGCCCTTGAAACCATGCCGGCTCTGCATATAAGGGACGCTGCTATCGGAGTAATATTTGCGAAATAAACAGGAGAACCTATTATGATTGCGTCCGCCGTAATCATTTCACCTATACAGTCATTTACGATATCGTCCTTTAAAACGCATTTTTTATCTTTGTTTTTTACGCATTGAAAGCAAGCTATGCAGCCTGCAACTTTTTGCGGTCCGAACTGTATTTGTTTTGTTTCAATGCCGTTTTTTTCAAGTTCTTTAAACACCGTATTTATAAGAATTGAAGTATTGCCGTCTTTTCTCGGACTGCAGTTAAAAGCCACAACTTTCATAAAAAACTCCTTTTTGGTTATCCGATTATGATATAAAATTTATTTGTTTTTTTAAAGAGACCGGCACTAGAGAAAATCGCTAAAAAATGGTAGAATTAGCAATCTAAAATCACTTTAAAGAGGAAAATATGTATTTTTCAAAAGCATTTATACCTACATTGAAAGAAGCGCCTTCGGATATGGACAATATATCGGCAAAACTTATGGTAAGATCCGGCATGATAAGAAAGCTTGCCAGCGGATTTTTTGAACTGTTGCCGACAGGCTTAAAAACCCTTGAAAACGTTACATCAATAATAAGAGAAGAAATGGATAAAATAGACGGTCAGGAAGTCCGCCTTCCGCTTCTTCTTCCTAAAGATTTATGGATTGAAACGGGTAGATGGAACGTTTACGGAAAAGAATTATTCAGGCTTAAAGACAGAAAAGACGGAGAATTTTGTCTTGCTCCGACACATGAAGAAGGTATAACCGATATGGTAAGAAATGATGTAAGTTCTTACAGACAGCTTCCTTTGATGCTTTACCAGTTCGGAATGAAATTCAGAGATGAAATAAGACCGAGATTCGGAGTTATGAGAGCAAGAGAGTTTTTAATGAAAGACGCATATTCTTTTCATGCCGACGAAGCAGATCTTGAAAAATATTATAAAAGAGTTTACCAAGCCTACGAAAATATATGCAAAAGATGCGGTTTTAAATACAGAGTCGTTGAAGCTTCGTCAGGAGCTATAGGCGGCAGTTTTTCACATGAATTTATGGTTCTTGCAGATACAGGTGAAGAAGAAATCGCATGGTGCAGCTGTGGTTACGGAGCAAACTCCGAGAAAGCCGAATGCATAAAATATGAAAAAAAAGAAAATTCGGAGCCTATGCCTGAAATGGAAGAAGTTTTAACGCCTAATATTGGATCGGTTCAAGACGTTGCCAAATTTTTATCGTCTACGGAACGAAAATTTATAAAAACAATGATATATGTTGCTGACGGCAGTCCTGTAGCTGTTCTTGTAAGAGGCGATCACGAAGTTAACGAATCCAAACTTCAGTCACTTTTAGGCTGTAACGAGCTTGAACTTGCAACTCCTGAAATAATAGAAGAAGTTACGGGAGCAAAAGTCGGTTTTGCAGGACCGGTCAATTTAAAAAAACAGATAAAAATAATAGCGGATTATTCGGTTGAAAATATAGTAAATGCCGTTATCGGAGCAAATAAAGACGATAATCATATTAAAAACGTCAATATAAACAGAGATTTTAAGGCCGATATCGTTGCCGATTTAAGAACGGTCGTAAAAGGCGATATGTGTCCTAAATGCAAAGCCCAAAAACTGCAGTTTTCAAGAGGAATTGAAATAGGCCACATATTTAAGCTCGGCACAAAATATTCAAAATCTATGAAAGCTACTTATCTTGACGCGCAGGGTAAAGAAAATTTTATGATAATGGGCTGTTACGGCATAGGAGTAACAAGAATACTTGCGGCTACAATTGAACAGTCATACGATGAAAATGGAATAATCTGGCCGGTGGCGCTTGCTCCTTATAAAGTAATAATAGTGCCTGTTGATTTTAACAATGAACAGCTTAAAAAAGTTTCAGAAGATATTTATAAACAGCTCAGACAAAATAAAATAGATGTGCTTCTTGATGACAGAGACGAAAGAGCCGGAATAAAATTTAAAGACGCCGATTTAATGGGAATCCCTTACAGAATCACTGTCGGCGAGAAAAATCTTCAAAACGGAAACGTTGAACTGAAAGCCAGAAAAGACGACAAAACAAAAACGGAACTTATCAAAACCGAAAACATTGTTGAATATATAAAATCAAAAATTCAAGAAAGTTTGAAAAATGGATAAAAAATACGACGTCATCGTAATAGGAGCAGGTCCTGCCGGATACAGTTGCGCCGTAAGATTTGCGCAGCTTGGCAATAAAGTCGCCTTAATCGAAAAAAACGAAATAGGCGGCACATGTTTAAATACTGGCTGCATACCTACAAAGTTTTTATGGCAGTCGTTAAAAATCAAAAATTCAATTTCAAAAGCATACGAATACGGAATCAAAACTGCGCCGGCCGAGATAAATTTTCAGGATATAATATCCAAAAAGAATAAACTTGTAGAAAATTTAAGAAAATCGCTTCAAAGAATGATTGAAAGTCATAAAATAGAGATAATAAAAGGAACGGCATCTTTTATATCCGGTTCGGCAATCCAAGTAAACGGCGACGAATTAACCGCCGAAAAAATTATTGTAGCTGCAGGCTCTACTTCCAAAAGCATTTCCGGTATTGTAATAGACCATAATAAATTCATAGATTCGACAGATGCGTTATCGTTGAATGAAGTTCCAAAAAAAATGCTCATTGTCGGCGGCGGCGCCATAGGTATAGAACTGGCAACAATATACTGTGGATTCGGGTCTGAAATAACTTTAAGAGAAATTTTGCCCCAGCTTTTACCCGGCGAAGATTCTGAAATTGCAAAAGAAATAGAAAAAAATCTGTTAAGACAAGGCGTTTCGGTTGAAACAGACTGCGCAGACGCTTTAAAAGACGCCGATTCTTTTGATAAAATTCTTATTGTTGCCGGCAGACAGTCAACATCGCAGGAACTCAACGTAAAAAATGCCGGTCTTCAGACAGATTTAAAAAATTACATAATTTCCGAAAACGGAACAACAAACAATAAAAATATTTTTGCGGCAGGCGACGCGACGGGTAAAAATTTTCTTGCCTATACGGCCCAGCAGGACGGGATAAATATAGCCGAAAATAATTTCAATAAAACAGAATTTGTCGTTCCGAAAGCTGTTTTTTCATATCCTCCGGCAGCATCTGTTAAAATAAATAATTTTGACAAATATACCGATGTGATTTACGGCAAATTCCCTTTTGCGGCTTCGGCAAGAGCCCAGATAGAAGGACAGAGAACTGGTTTTGTAAAAGCGGCAGTTGAAAAAAACACCGAAAGAATTCTTGCTGTATGGATTATAGGAACAAACGCAGACGAACTGATAGACACGGCATCGGTAATCATACAGAATAAAATGTCGGTAAAAGATTTGTCGAAAAATATGTTTTTTCATCCGGGATTTTCAGAAATGATTTTAAACGCGTGTGAAGCTGCATTGGGTAAGTGTACCGAACTTCCAAAGATTTAAGCCGTTGCTCTTTTGACTGCGATTTTGAATTTTTCTTCCTTGTGTACCGTTCGCTTCGCTTTACTTACGTACACTACGGTCGCAAAATTTTTTATCTCGTTCAAAATAATCAATGGCTAACGATAAAAACATTAATTATAAACTCTGAAATTTTAAAACTATAAATAAGACTAAAAATATAATATTAAAAGGGAAAACATCATGTTAAAACAAACACCGCTTTATGCAGAACACAAAAAATTAAACGCAAAATTTACCGAATTTGGCGGATGGGATATGCCTGTAATGTATACTTCTATTATTGAAGAACATAATGCCGTAAGAACAAATGCCGGAATCTTTGACACTTCTCATATGGGCACTTTTATCATTTCGGGAGATAACGCCGGAAAATTTCTCGACTATGTGACGATTTCAAAAATGTCGGATCTGCCTCTTTATAAAGCAAGATATTCCATGCTTTTAAACGAAAACGGAGGAATAAAAGACGACATAATAGTTTATAAATTTGAAAATTATTATATGGTTGTCGTTAATGCCGGAAATCTTGAAAAAGATTTTAAATGGTTAAACGACCATAACATCAGCGGAGTTGAAATTAAAAATATAAGCTCCGATATTTGTCTTTTGGCCCTTCAGGGACCTCAGTCGGTTAAAATTATCTCGGAATTGATTGAAGAAGATGCTTCGGCGATGAAATATTTTACAGGCAAAGACGTAAAATTTAAAAATGCGCAGGCGGTATTTGCAAAGATAGCAAGAACGGGATATACGGGAGAAGACGGATTTGAAATTTTTATTTCAAAAAACGAAGCTGTTTCAATATGGAATAAAATTCTTGAACACGGCGCAAAACCGTGCGGACTCGGATGCAGAGATACGCTGCGGCTTGAAGCATGCATGCCTCTTCACGGGCACGAGATAGACGAAAATATAACGCCGCTTGACGCCGGTTTTGAAAAAACAATATTCTGGGATAAAGATTTTATAGGAAAAAACGCCCTTGATAAAAATAAAATATCAAAAAAACTGATAGCTTTTGTATGCGAAGGTTCAATTGCAAGAAACGGAAATAAAGTATTTTCCGACGGCAAAGAAATCGGATATGTTACAAGCGGAACATTTTCGCCGACTTTTAAAAAGGCAATAGGACTTGCTTTGATTGATTTTAATACTGATGAAACAAAGCAGCTTCAGATAAGTATTCACAATAATATGCGAAACATAAAAATAGTTCAAAAACCATTTTACAGAAGGTGAAAATGAAAAAATATTTTTTGATTTTTGTATTTGTTTTTTTAACGGCATGTGATGTGTTTGCTGAAAAACTGGTTGAAATCTCAATAGAGATTACTGAAATAAATAACAACAAATCAAAAGAATACGGCATAAAATGGGTTGATGAAATATCTGCAGGAGAATTATTTATTAAAGGGCCCGACAGTTCTGTCATATATCCGTCGCTTGTTGAATATAAAGACTGGGTCAGGTATACGCCTTTAAGCGCGAAATTAAAAATGCTTCAGGAAAACGGAGCGGCGCAGGTTTTGTCAAATCCAAAACTTGTTACAAAGTCAGGCAACAAAGCAAGATTTCTTGTCGGCGGAGAATTCCCGATCGCCGTTTCGGGCGTATCGGGCGGCAATGTTGAATGGAAAGAATACGGAATAATAACGGAAGTGCTTCCTAAAATTCTTCCGGACGGGACAATTGACGTTGTTATAGAAGCGGAACTTTCGAGGCTTGACTGGTCAAATACGGTTCAGGGGTATCCGAATATAGCAAAAAGGCAGGCCAAATCAAACGTTGTTCTTAAAGATCAGCAGACGATAGTTATAGCAGGTCTCATTGAAAATTATAAAGACAAACAAACATCAGGAGTGCCGTTATTATCCGATATTCCGATAATAGGCGTTTTATTTAAAAATACAAAAACGGTGGATAATAAGACGAACGTTTTAATTTTTGTAACTCCTAAAATAATCGAGCAATAATTTATACCACGGACAAAGTTAAAAGAGGTATTTTAAATGCCGTTATTTAAACTTAAACCGCCGAAAAACAGCCAATCGATATTATCAAATGAAAATGCGCAAAGCACAACGGAATATGTTTTGTTTCTTGTTGTTTTATTTGCCGCGTCTTATGGAATGATCAAACTTTTTATTTTCGCCTGGAGATTAAGGTTTAACGCGCTTGGATGCGTGAGGGATATCTTAAATGCTTTCATTTAAAAATGAAAAAGGACAGGCTTTTCTTGAGGGATTATTTGCCGTAATGATAATTACGGTTATTATGTTTGCTCTTATACAGGTTTGCGTGATCGTCGTAAATGACGTTCTTTATAATGAAACGGCTTTTATAACGACAAGAGCCGTAATCGTCACTCCGGCTGCAAAGATCAGAGACCGCGCGCAGAAAGTCGCCGAAAAAGCGGCCATGCTTAACGGATTAAAATTTAACAATATTGAAGATTCTTCTGAGAATGACGGGGCAAAAGCCACCAACTGGAACGGTACTGTTCTGGGGGCCGATATCAAAGACCACAGCGGAATAAATCTGAAAAAATATAATGTTAAATTAAAATATAAAATGAAAACAATGTTTGCCGCAATATTAGGCGAGCAAAGAACAAGGACTCAATGGGCCAGAGCGAGAATGATAAAATCTCCGGATGAAGATTTTTATTACAGAGCTTATCCGCAGGCCAGAGAGTTTATAAAAATAGGAAATGGAAATAAATAAAAAAGGGCAGGTTTTACCTTATTTTCTTGTGCTTTCAATGATACTTTTAATAAGCTGGGCGATGATGATTAATATCGCAAAGCTTGTAAGAGACAGAATGATACTGCAAAATTCCGTAGATAATACAGCCCGTTCAGTTGCGACTCTTCAGGCAAGAACTTTGAATGCGATAGGCGCCACTAATTATTTAATGGCGACAGTTTTGTCTTTCGGTTCCTCTCCCCACACTCCGGATATAGGCGCGATTTTAAGAAAATTGAAAATTGACGTAAATCTTGATTTCGGCGGTTTAATGTATCCGTCATTTTCAACAGAAATGATTGCGGGTTCAATGATTGACGGTCCGTTTTCCGATTATAAATGTCTGCCCGGTTATTACAGCGAGCAGGGAGTTTTGAATATAAAAAGAGTAGTTAACGGAATACAAAATATCCAGCGTACTATTTTGTATTCATATCTTGCAGGTTATGGGCAGATACTGGCAAAAATTCCGGATAAAAACTGCAAAGTTATAGTGATGCCTTCGAGATATGCAAAAAATCCGGGCAGTTTTTCGCTAACAGGCTCAGATCCTGTAAATACTGCTGAAAATCTGCTCGGCATAAAACGCAATTCAAACGGAATCAAATATTACGGCACATATAATTTTTGCATAAAAGGCGGAGGACACAGACATTTTGTTTTTGCCAGAAAATGCGCATCAAATAAGGATGATAAATATTCATGGTATGTTCAAAATGATAATTTCTATGACCAAAAATTTGTTGCTTTCGGAACAAAACTTCCGGATAAAGGATATCCTGTTTTCGGAAAACTGATCGGAATAAAAGGACAGCCGGTTACTGCAACCGGCGCGGCCGGAGCTTATAATGTCGACGGAGCTATGCTGCCTGCTGCGGAAAATACAAAAATCGGCGTTGAACCTTTAACGGTGGCGCTTATGTCAAAAATGATGGCAGACCAGCTTTTTGTGATAACTACCGTGGCTTCCGATATAGCAAAAATTCCGGTTGTGGGTCCTCCCGCGGCAATCGGTTTTATTATTTTGGCAGGTGGACTTTATACAACGGAAACCGCAAATACGATAACAAATGCTCTAAACAACGACGATACTCTTATACATCAATATAATAAGGCAAAACGCGGCGGATGGGACTCTCATCTTGTTCCGCTTAATTAAAAATTGTATAAAAAATGCGGCAGATAAACCGGCTTTAATTTTGTTGATAACATCCTCCCAAAATTATATAATCACCGAATATAAAAAGGAGTATTTTTAATGAGAGTTTTAATAGCCGGCGGAGCAGGTTTTATAGGTTCGCATCTTTGTGATTTGTTTATCTCAAAAAATCACTCGGTTATTGCGGTTGATAATTTTATTACAGGCAAAAAAGACAACATTAAACATCTTCTTAAAAACAAAAAATTTAAATTTATAAAAGCTGACATATCACAAAAAATAACTATATCAGGTAAAATAGACGCGGTTTTAAATTTTGCGTCTCCGGCCAGCCCGAAAGATTATATTAAATATCCCCTTGAAACTTTAAAGGCCGGTTCTTTAGGCACTTTGAATCTTCTTGAACTTGCAAGAATGAAAAAGGCTAAATTTTTATTTGCTTCAACGAGCGAAGTATACGGAGATCCACTCGTAAATCCCCAGCCGGAAGAATATTGGGGAAACGTAAATTCAACAGGCATAAGAAGCGTTTATGACGAGGCAAAAAGATTTTCCGAGGCCGCAGTCATGTGCTATATGAGAGATTACGGCGTTGAGACCCGCATAGTAAGAATTTTTAATACTTACGGACCAAGAATGAACGAAAGAGACGGAAGAGCAATACCGGAATTTATATCGCAGGTTCTTAATTCAAAACCGGTTACTGTATTCGGAAAAGGAATGCAGACAAGAAGTTTTTGTTTCGTCTCCGATCTAGTATCGGGTATTTATAAACTTTTAGTTTCGGACTATAAATATCCCGTTAATATCGGAAATCCTTATGAAATAACGTTAAAAGAACTTGCCGAAAGAATAATAAGGCTTACAGGCGCAAAATCCAAAATAATTTATAAAAGTCTGCCTGAAGACGATCCGAAAATGAGACGTCCGGACATAACAAAAGCAAAAAAAATATTAAAATGGAAACCTGAAATTCAGCTGGAAGACGGATTAAAAGAAACGATTAAATATTTTAAAAGTTTACAAGGGGAATAAAAATGAAAAAAACTAAAGGGATTATTCTTGCAGGCGGTAAAGCCACGCGTCTTTACCCTTTAACGTACGTTGTGTCAAAACAGCTGCTTCCCGTTTATAATAAGCCGATGATTTATTATCCTTTGTCGGTGCTTATGCTTGCCGGCATTAAAGATATTTTAATAATTTCAACTCCGGACGCTCTTCCTAAGTTTGAAGAGCTTTTTCACGACGGCAAACGCCTCGGGTTGAATATATCATATAAAATACAGGAACAGCCAAACGGATTGGCGGAAGCTTTTATTTTAGGAGAAGAATTTATAGGCAAAGACAATGTTTCGCTTGTTCTGGGCGATAATATATTTTACGGACACGGTTTATCCGAGATAGTTACAAGGGCTGCCGAAAAAAATGACGGAGCGACAATATTTGCCTACTATGTGCCGGATCCTCACAGACACGGTATAGTTGAACTTGATTCAAATAAAAAAGCTGTCAGAATAGTTGAAAAACCTAAGGAGCCTAAATCAAACTGGGCTGTGCCCGGTCTTTATTTTTACGATAACGAAGTTATAAATATAGCAAAGAATATAAAGCCTTCCTCAAGAGGCGAGCTTGAAATTACGGATGTAAACAATGTTTATTTGAAAAATAAAAAATTATCCGTTGAATTGTTCGGCAGAGGTTTTTCATGGCTTGACGCCGGAACGTATAATTCGCTTCTTGATTCTTCAATGTTTATAAAAACCATAGAAGAAAGACAGGGGATAATGATCGGATGTCTTGAAGAAATAGCATACAGAAAAGGTTTTATAAACAAACAGCAGCTTCTTGATAATATAAAACTTTTTCATTCGGATTACGGACAATATCTTGAAAAAATAGCAAACGAACAGGTATAAATGAAATTTTTTATTGAAACAATCGGCTGTCAGATGAATGTAAACGACTCCGACAAAATAACTGATTATCTTCTTAAAGCAGGACTTGAAAAAACTGATGATATTTTGCAGTCTGATCTTGTTTTGTTAAATACGTGTTCGGTGCGTTTTTCGGCTGAACATAAAGCGTATTCGTTTTTAGGCAGGCTTGCCGAACATAAAAAAAATAAACCGGCTTTAATTTCGGGCGTAATAGGATGCATGGCGCAGCATGCCGGCAAACAGATAAAAAGCAGGTTCGGGTTTGTTAATTTTATTTTGGGAGCAAAAGAACTTGATAAATTTCCGGATATAGTTTCAAAATTTATAGATACCGACGGTATTTCAAAATATGCCGGAAAATCTGGAGTTTTTGAATACGTTACGATAATGAGAGGCTGCGGCAATTTTTGTTCTTACTGCATAGTTCCTTATGTAAGAGGTCCGGAAAACAGCGTAAGCATTGAGGAAATAATGCAGGAAACGGAACAGGCCGTTAACCGCGGAGCCAGAGAAATAATACTTTTAGGGCAGAATGTAAATTCTTACAATTATAAAAATATTGATTTTACCGGTCTATTAAAGGAAGTTTCAGCAATAAAGAATCTTGAGAGAATAAGATTTATGACAAACCATCCGAAAGATTTTTCCGACGGTCTTATTGATGAAATAGCGTCAAATGAAAAAATATGCAAATATATTCATCTTCCTTTACAGTCTGCTTCTGATGAAATATTAAAAAAAATGAACAGAAAGTATACTTATGAAAATTATAAACTGCTTCTGTCGAAAATACGTGCAAAAATTCCGTCTATAAATATTACAAGCGATATTATAATAGGGTTCCCGGGTGAAACGGAAGAAGATTTTGACCAGACTTTAAAAGCGGCAGATGACTTAGAATTCGGAGGACTGTTTATTTTCAAATATTCGCCGAGGCCCAATACGCTGGCTTATAAAATGAAAGATGACATTGATGTAGAAACTAAAAAAAGACGGCTTGCCGTTTTACTTGAACGTTCAAATCAAATTTCAAAAAGACTCAATGAGAAATATACAGGAACAATTCAGAAAGTGCTGGTTGACGGATATGCAAACGGCGTTTGCGAATCCAGAAACAGCCAGAATATAAAGATTTTTTTTGATTATCAGAAAGATATTAAAGGGCAGTTTGCAAACGTAAAAATAACGAAGGCTTTGGCAAACAGCATGTCAGGTGAAATTTGTGAATGTTAGAAAATATCAGATTATTTTAATACCGGCATGCTTTATTTTTGCAATAGCGGCATATTTATTTTTTCAGATTAACAATACATGGAAATATTCGGATTTTGTTTATAAATATGCCAAACGCCATGATGTCGATCCGCTTTTAATTAAAGCGATAATAAAAGCCGAATCCGATTTTTCTCCGAATGCGGTTTCAAACAAAGGCGCCGTAGGGCTTATGCAGATTATGCCTTCAACCGCAAAACAGATTGCAAAGTATATGAAAATTAAGAATTTTAACCGGGAAATGCTGTATAATCCCGAGATTAACATAATGGTCGGAATTTACTATTACAAGATACTTTATACGATGTTTAACGGCAATAAAAATCTGGTGCTTGCTTCTTACAACGCAGGGCTTGGCAATGTTTCCCAGTGGCGCAAAATGAATCCTATAGTAGAATATGATTCTGAACAAATGCCGTTTGACGAAACAAAAAAATATGTCAGAAAAATAGGCAGAATATATTCAATATTGAAAATTGCGGACAAAATAGTAAATTTAAAATTTTAAAAGTAAAATTATGCGGGAAATAAAGTTATGACAAATGCTCAAGACAGCCAGTTAACGCCTCTAATGCAGCAGTATTTCACCATAAAAGAACAGTATCCGGATGTCATACTGTTTTTCAGGCTTGGAGATTTTTACGAAATGTTTGCCGACGACGCTTTAAAGGCTTCTCCTATTCTCGAAGTTATTTTGACAAAGAGACAAAACATGCCGATGTGCGGAGTTCCGTATCATTCTGCAAATAATTACATAAGAAAGCTTATAAAAGCCGGTTTGAAAATAGCGGTATGCGAGCAGCTTGAAGAACCTGGATCAGGCAAGGGAATAGTTAAAAGAGGCGTAGTAAAAGTTATCACTCCCGGCACTCTGCTTGAAGATAATCTTCTTGATTCAAAAATGAATAATTATCTTATGGCTGTTGTTTTTTCAAATATCAATTGCTCTTCGGTTTCAATAGCCGTTGCGGACATATCTACGGGAGATTTTTTTGCGTATGAAACGACAATTCAAAATCTTGAAAATGAAATCATAAAGTATAAACCGGGTGAAATAATACTTGCCGATTCTTATATGAGAGACGAGAAAATAAAAAAGATTTTATCAAGATTAAATACGGTAGCTTCATCGGTAAAAGATATTTACTCGGATTCTTCATACTGTGAAAATTTCATAAAGAAAATTCTTAACGTAAATTCTCTGGCATCGTTTAATATTGAAGCAAAGCCCGGCGTTATATCGGCCGTAGGCAGTATATTGGCTTACGTACAGGCTAACCAGCCACAGACGCTTCCTATTTTGAATAACATCAGATTTCTTGAAAGCGGCGATTATATGATTTTGGACGGAGTGGCTATAAAAAATCTTGAAATTTTACGTTCATCTACCTCGCTTAAGCAGGACGGGTCGCTTCTTTCGGTAATGGATACCACAGTAACTCCGATGGGAGCCAGACTTTTAAGAAACTGGATTATAAAACCTCTGCTTGATATAAAAGAAATTGAAAAAAGACAGAATAAAATAAAAACATTTATTGAAAACGAAAAAATAAGAACAGAAATAGCAGAAAGTCTTAAAGCCGTATCGGATTTGGACAGAATAGCCGCAAGGATAATAAGCGGATCGGCAAATCCGAAAGAACTGCTTTCATTAAAAGATTCAATTAACGTCATAAAAGAAATATGCCCGAAACTTAAGGAAATAAATTATTTTCAGGATATAAATCTTGATATTGAGACGAAAATAGCCGAAAAAATAGAATCTTATATAGATTCTGAAGCGCCCGTTATGATTAAAGACGGCAATATAATAAAAACGGGAGTTTCTCCGGATCTTGACGAACTGAGACTTTTGAGCAAAGACGCAAAAAAATATATATCCGAGCTTGAAGCCAAAGAGAAACAGGCAACAGGAATAAATAATTTGAAAATAGGATATACCTCCGTTTTCGGTTATTACATAGACGTTACAAAATCAAATATATCGTCAGTGCCGGCTCATTACATAAGAAAACAAACTCTTACAAATTCCGAAAGATACATAACGCAGGAACTTAAAGTCCTTGAAGAAAAAATCATTTCTGCGCAGGACAGAACGATAAAGCTTGAAACTGAGCTGTTCGTTCAGTTAAGACAGGAACTTGCCCAATATGCGCAGCATATTCTTTCTTCATCGGCGATGGCTGCGGAAATTGATATTTATATTTCTTTTGCGCAGAATGCCTGCGATTTTAATTACGTATGTCCAAAAATGACGCAGGGCAAAGAGCTTGTTTTAAAAGACGCAAGACATCCTGTTGTTGAGCAGATTTTAAAAGCCGGAAATTTTGTAGCAAATGATATTGAACTGAATGATTCGTCAAAAAGAATAATGATACTTACCGGTCCGAATATGTCCGGTAAATCAACTTACCTGAGGCAGACGGCGCTTATTGTTATTATGGCCCAGACCGGCTCTTTTGTGCCTTGTTCACAAGCCGAGATAGGGATCATCGATAAAATTTTCACGAGAATAGGAGCGGGAGACAATCTTGCGGCAGGCGAATCGACTTTTATGGTTGAAATGACAGAGACAGCAAATATTTTAAATCAATATACCGACAGAAGCCTTATTATACTTGACGAAGTCGGCAGAGGCACTTCAACGTATGACGGTATGTCCATAGCATGGGCGATACTTGAATTCTTCGCCGATACCGGAAATAAGTATAACATAGGCGCGAAAGTTTTATTTGCCACGCATTATTTTGAGCTTACCTCGCTTGTTTTAGAAAACAACGGAATAATAAATTCAAGCGTTTCTGTAAAAGAATGGGACGGCAACGTTATATTTTTGCATAAAATAGTTGAGGGGTCTGCGGACAAATCATACGGTATACACGTTGCAAAACTGGCTGGAGTTCCTCATAAAGTTATAAAAAGAGCATATCAGATTTTACACGGTCTTGAGAAAAACATAAATAAAAATTTTGCGCAATTTGAACAGGATATACAGCCGAATCTTTTTGCTTCAATAGAACCTGAAATTTTGATAGAATTAAGGAAACTTGATACGGATAATCTAAAACCGATAGATGCTCTGAAACTTCTTGCAGAATGGAAAGAAAAATATAAAAAATAATTTTTTTTGGAGAAACTGTATGTTAAACAAAAGAAGACATCCCAGATTTCCTGTAATCAAAGATTTTGGACATGCCGTGTCAATAGGAACCGAAAAAGAAACATTTCCAGGAATAATACTGAATTTGTCTGCCGGCGGGATGCTTCTGCTGATGTATTCAGATATCCCACTAAATGCCGAAGTTTCTCTTATGATAAATATTCCCAAAATGGAAACAAAAAAAATACTCGGTAAAGTTATGCGGTCAAAATTTAAAAATACAATGTGGGAAATAGGCCTTGAATTTATCGAAATAGATACTCTTGATTCTAAAAAAATAAACAGAATGGCGATAGATTTTAACGATTGCGAAACGAAAATAGCGCTGGGCGCTTTGGATATATGCAAGAAAGAATGCAGTTATTACGTTTTGTGCGATAAAAAACAAAAAATATGATAAAAATTCTCGACGATAAAACTATTGATCAAATCTCTGCCGGCGAAGTTGTCGAAAGACCTTTGAATGTCGTTAAAGAACTTGTTGAGAATTCGCTTGATGCCGGAGCATCTTCAATTACGGTTGAAATTGAAAAAGCCGGCAAAAAACTTATAAGGGTAAGCGATAACGGTTCAGGAATGACAAAAGAAGATTTGATTCTGTCCGTGCAAAGACATGCCACAAGCAAAATAAATAATTTTGACGATCTGTCGAAAACTCTTTCGTTGGGATTCAGGGGAGAAGCCCTTCCTTCAATAGCGGCAGTATCTATGTTTGATATTAAAACGCAGCGGCCGGATATTTCTTCGGGCTGGCATCTTTCAATAGAAGGATCAAAGCAGCATGTTTTAAATCCGTGGTCCGGAGCAGGCGGAACAATAGTTGAAGTCAGAAATATTTTTTTCAATACGCCCGTAAGAGAAAAGTTTTTAAAAAGCGATACTACCGAAAAAGCAAAAATAATAAATTGCATAGATGAAATGGCTTTGGTGAGAAACGACGTTGATTTTAAGATTATAACTGACGGTAAAATATTCGCTCAGTACCGCAAGACCGATTCGAAAATAAAAAGGATAGAAGATGTACTCGGAAAAGATTTATCCGGAAAGCTCAAATATGTAAATTTCAACCATCCGAAGATAGCAATAGAGGCGTTTATTTCAACAAGACAAAATTCAATGGCTCAGAAAAATTACCAGTATCTTTTTGTAAATTCCAGATGCGTTAATTATCCGAAATGGCTTATACATGCTTTATATCAGGCCTATAAAGAGGCGATACCCGTAGGCAGACATCCGGCAATAATAATGTTTTTAAAAACAGATCCGTCCGATATAGACATAAACGTTCACCCTACAAAAAGAGAAATAAAATTTGCGAAAGAAAATGAAATGTACGATTTATTTCACAAGTTTATAAAAGGAGCCGTAGAGACTGACGAACCGGAAAGCATAATTAACGTAAAAGCCCCGTTTTCTAAGACAGAATCAGTTAAAACCGGTTATGGATATGCACCGAAATTTTCAAATTATGCGTGCCGCGATATTCCGGCAGTATCGGATTATAAAAATTTATATTCTTCCGATGCAAATAACCAGAGCATACAGCAGGATTTTCTTCAAAAATCAGAATACAGATTTGCCGGGCAGATTTTCAAAATGTATATTGTAATGGAGAAAGAGGGGGAATGTTTTATAATAGACCAGCATGCGGCGCAGGAAAGAGTAAAATATGAAAAATTTTTAAAACAAATACAGTCTCAGACTCTTGATGTTCAGCAGCTTTTGATTCCGGAGGTTTTTGAATTTCAGGCGTCAAAAGGCGTAATTCTTAAAAATTCTCTTGATATATTTAATTCTCTCGGATTTTCTCTTGAAGAATTCGGCGGAAATTCTTTCAGATTAGCTTCTTATCCGGCTTTGCTCGGAGAAAATGTTAACTTTTTTGAAATAATTAACGGCGTCATTGAATTTCTTGAAGAAGAAAAAAATGTTCAGGTTGATAAAATACGCGAGACGGTTATAAGAATTTCATGTAAAAGCAGCATAAAAGCAGGAGATTATATGCAGGACAGGCAGGCTGTTAAACTTGCCGAGGATTTATTTTTGTGCGATATGCCCTATACATGCCCGCACGGAAGGCCTACAATGTATAAACTTACAAGACATGAGCTTGAGAAGTTCTTTAAAAGAACCTAAGAAGAAGTTGCTTTTTATCACGAGTCTAAAAAGTAACCCCGCCACTTGTCGCACATTCATTCGTATTTTTTTTCCGCACAATTCAGAAAAATCCTTACTGCATAATGAAACGGATTTTTCTTCAAACAAGTGAGTTTAAAAACTTAACAAATTATGAAGTTTTTACGGCAAAAAATACTTCATTCATAAACGTGCTTACGTGGCACTACCGACGAAACATTAATGATTTTGTGAATTGATTTTTTTGATTGTAGTTGTCTTTGCTAAGTTGCTGAATTCCAAGCTTCTGTTGTTAGAATCCGTCTTCTTCATCGTCGTCGTTGTATTCGGACTGTTTTTTATCCTTCATTATAGAATAGTCTTTAGGTGCCGTTCCTTCAAGAAATACCTCAAGATAAGCTCCCGGCGTTTTGCTCAATGCAAGAAATCCGGTAGCCGGATCTATAAGAGTCCATTCAATTCCTTTCGGCTGCGGGAAATCCATAACGGGGTAACCTTTAAGCGCATTTTTCATAAAATCAGTCCAAATCGGACACGCTATTGTTCCGCCGGTTACTTTTGCTCCAAGAGATGTTCTGTCGTCGTAACCAACCCATACTCCGGCTACTATCTGAGGAGTATATCCTATAAACCATGCGTCTACGCTGTCATTTGAAGTGCCTGTTTTACCGGCGCAAGGTCTGCCAAGTTCTCTTGCTTTAAAACCGCTGCCTCTTTCAATAACGCCTTTAAGAAGATGCGTCATTATATACGAAGTCTGAGGTGATAAAACTTCTTTTTTAACAGGAATATTATTTTCAAGTATTTTGCCGTTTTTATCGACAACTTTTGTTATAAGGTACGGTTCAGTTTGAATGCCGCCTGAAGCAAGCGTGCCTATTGCAGAAACCATCTCCTGAAGAGTTACGTCGCTTGAACCAAGGGCAAGAGATAAAGAATTTACAAGAGGACTTTTTATACCCATCATTCTGGCATAATCTATTACTCTTGCAGGCGTGATTTTTTCTATTGTTTCAATTGAGCATATGTTGACTGATCTTGCAATGGCTTTTCTCAGAGTCATTTCGCCTTTGTATTTGCCGCCGTAATTGACGGGATACCATATCTTCATCGGATCAATCAATTCATCGGCAGTCATTTTTTCGGCCAAAACTTCAACATAATTTACATTTCTTGCCACAAGCTGCCAATTTCTGCCGTCAAACAGATAAACCATCGGTTTATCTTCAAGTATTGTAGACGGAGTCATAAGTTTTGAATCTAGTGCCGCCGTATAAAGAAAAGGTTTAAATGAAGAACCGGCCTGTCTTTTTGCCTGAATGGCTCTGTTAAACTGCGTTTCCTTAAAATCACGGCCGCCGACCATTGCTCTGATTGCGCCTGTTTTAGGATCTATAGCAATTAAAGCGCCCTGCACTTTATCAATTTGTGATTTATCTTTTTTTAAAGCTTTAGCTCTGTCCGTATCAAACTGGTCTAATTGTTTGTTTAATGATTCCTCGGCCGCCATTTGCATTTTTGAATCGAGAGTCGTATATATCGATAAACCTTCTTTATGAAGAACATTGGTCCCGTATTTCGGTTCAAGAAGAATTCTTAAATATTCTATAAAGTAATGTCCGGAATCAGTTCCGGGCATTTGTCTTTTATCTGGGATGGGCTGTTTAATTGCCTCATCTTCCTGTTCTTTTGTTATAAATCCAAGTTGTCTCATTCTTTCAAGAACTACAGCCCTTCTGTTTTTTGATTCTTCAGGGTTTTTAAAAGGAGAATAATAATTCGGAGCTTTTGGAAGACCTGCAATAAGCGCGGCTTCGGCAAGATTGATATCTTTTACCGATTTTCCGAAATAAATTTTGCATGCCGATTCTGCTCCGTATCCGCCTGCTCCGAAATAAATCTGGTTAACGTAAAGCTGCAGAATTTCTTCTTTTGTATATTCACGTTCAAGCTGTACGGTAAGAAGCATTTCTTTTATTTTTCTTGTAATTGTTCTTTCGGAAGTTAGAAATACGGTTTTTGCAAGCTGCTGCGTTATTGTGGAGCCGCCCTGTGAGACTTTGCCTTTTGCAAAATTTACGACTAAAGCTCTTAAAATTCCTTTTGTAGAGATGCCCCAGTGGTCATAAAAATCGTTATCTTCTATGGCTATAAATGCATTTTGCAGATTTGCGGGGATGTCTTTAAGCGGTACAATTACTCTTCTTTCAACAAACATTTCGGATATTATATTTCCGTCTTTATCATAGATCTTTGTAACTACGTTTGGTTTAAAATTTTCAAGATTTGATATTGACGGGAGTTCATCTATGAGTTTTGAAACTATAATGACGCCTGTAACAAGGCCGAATGACAGTATTACGGTGTATATTAAAATTGTTTTAAATTTCATAATCGCATTTCTTTAAGTATAATTTTTTTTGAAAACAAAATATATTATACTCCAAAAATATTTATTTAACAAACTTTTTAAAGTTTAATGGATAAGATGTCCGAGAAGAGCGACTAAAGCTATTCCGACAAAGAAGCAGATGCCTGATTTCTTATTTGAAGCCTTGTGAGTTTCCGGAATAAGGTCCGAGGCTGACAGATATATGAAAGTTCCGGCTATAAATCCGAGAAACGAACCTACCAGTTCATGCGATATATAATTTAGGAAAATCAGTCCTGCAATTGTGCCTATAGGCG
>Ga0116193_1001279_pt1 | contig 21272 bp, 15 predicted proteins | sample AD_UKC115_MetaG_FD_89892 | JGI IMG/M metagenome (GOLD analysis project Ga0116193, IMG submission 89892) | Active sludge microbial communities of municipal wastewater-treating anaerobic digesters from Hong Kong - AD_UKC115_MetaG | ecosystem: Engineered > Bioreactor > Anaerobic > Digestate... | reverse complement strand
TTACCGGAGCGATAAAATTTTTCAAACACTTTTTTCTTTTCATCGTGTTTTATTCCAATGCCTTCATCTGCAACGCTTAATAATATTTTATTATTTTTTTGCTGAAGTGAAATAGTTACAGCTGTGTTTTTAAGAGAATATTTAATAGCGTTTTCAATTAAATTGTTTAATAATATTTGTAATAAAAGCTCTTCTCCGTTAATACAAACATCTTCGCAAATGCTTGATGTAAAAGGCTTTTGCGGAAACCGAACTGAAAAATTATGAACAGTTTTTTGTAATAAATTACTTAACGCTACTTCTTGAAAATGGTAATGGTATTTACCTTCATCTAACTTGGCAGAAAATAATATGTTGTTGCATAAATTATTTAATCTGTTTGCTTCTTGCAAAGTATTGGTTAATAATTTTTGTTTTGTTTCATCGTCTAACTTATGTTTTTGTAAAGTTTCTAAATTTAGTTGTGTTATGGCAATTGGCGTTTTTAGTTCGTGTGTTACTGCCATCATAAAATTTTGTTGTTGCTTAGATGCTTTTAATTGTTTTCTTACAATTCTGTAAACAAAGCCGGCAACTAAAAGTATAAGCAATAAAAACGTAATGCCCTCGCCAATATATTGTATTGTTTTTCGGTGTTGCTCTTTTTGAATTTTTGCAACGCTATCTAAAAAATTTGGAGCATCTTTTTTAAGTTCTAATAATTTGTAATAAGCCATTGCATTGTTTTGGTTATTTAGTTCTATAAACCACCACAACAAAGCAGCTATCATATATAATAATAAAAACCAATATGCTATAGAAACAATTGCTAACTGATGTTTTTTAAAAAATTTCATTACTGTTGTTTTTCAACACGAATGCCAGCGTTTAATACATGTTGCAACGGGTCTTCACGCATAGCTTGTTGCAAAGTAAAAGTGTAATTTCCTTTTTTTAATTTGGTTGGTGTTGCATTAAAATTTAATCTATGTTCAACTATATCATCCATTTCAGAACCTAACCAATGTTTATTATCTGCTAATTGAAATTCTCTTTTTATAGTGTATGAAGAATCGGAATCTTTTACATGAATATTTAACCAAATATTTTTAAACCCATAAGCATCTTGATGCCTTAATATAATGTATAAATTATACAATGCAGCAGTATCTTCAATAGTAAAATTAAAAGAGGTTGTGTCTGTAGATTTCCAAGTGTGTTGCGGAAAGAAAATAGTTTTTTCGTACACACCCATTGTATTACAAGAAATAATAACAAGAGAAAATATTGCCGTTATAAAAAATAATTTCATAGTTTTTTTTCGAATAAATTATAAAACATTTAAAACTTGTTCTTTAGCTTTTTCTAATTCATCTTTCATTAATACTACACATTTTTGAATTTCGGCATCATAAGCTTTAGAGCCTGTAGTGTTAATTTCTCTGCCAAATTCTTGTAAAATAAAAGATAGTTTTTTGCCTTTACTTTTTTCTTTTCCGTTTAAAATTGATTTAAAATAATTACAATGATTTTTTAACCGAACCTGCTCTTCACTTATATCAATTTTTTCTATGTAATAAATTAATTCTTGTTCTAAACGGTTAGCATCGTATTTATCTGTTCCAACATTTTCTTCTAAAACTTTTTTTAATCCGTCTTTTATTTTTTGCCTTCTTTTGGGTTCTAATATTATTATGGCTTCTTGCTGTGTGTTAATATTATTAAGCCTTTCCAATAAATCTGTTTCTAAAGTTTTGCCTTCTTCTGCACGGTGTTTGTTTAATAAATTAATTGCTTCTTTTAATATTTTTTCAAGTTCTATCCAATCGTTTTCGTTTAATATTTCGGTTGAGTTTACTACTACTTCTGGTAGGCGTAAAACTGCTGCCAACAAATCATTTACTGGGGCATTAATTTCTTTGGCAACATCTGTAACAGATTGGTAATAAGCTTTTAATAAATCTGTATTAATAGTAACAGGTTTTGCCGAGCCACTTTGTTTAATGTTAATAAAACACTCTACACTGCCGCGTTCTAAACCTTCATTTAAAATATTTCTAATATCAAATTCATATGGTTTTAATAAAGCCGGTATTAATAACCGTAAATCAAATTGTTTTCCGTTTAAAGAACGTACTTCTATTAAAAAGGTTTTCTCTCCAATTGTTTTTTCTACTCTTCCATAGCCCGTCATTGAATATAACATATAGATTATTTATTGTTGCAATGTAATGAATGTTTGTTTGAGAATGCACATAAAAAGAAGGGCAGCACTAATGCTGCCCTATAAAAACACATACTAAAAACTACAACTTATTATTGAATACTATAAGTATAATAACCCGAATTGCTTAGATTTATTGTAACGGTTTTGGTTCCTGCTGTTAATGCACTGTTTTTGGTTGCATCACCAATATTATTTCCTCCATAAGATAGTGTACCAATTGCAGAACCGCCAGCATCTCCTAAATTAATTGTCCAATCATTGTTTGCACGAATTTTAAATTGGTCTCCTGCTGCTACGGTAATGGTTCCAGTCCATGTGTTTGAAGATGCATTGTATGTCATAGGAATATCTGTACTCCAACCACTGGCAGCAAAACTTCCAATTAAACTCCAGCTTATTTGAGTGGCCGACCATTTATTGGTATTAGTGTTAGCTGTTAAATAATAATAGCCTGCAGTTGCTACATTTAAATTGCCTCCGCTTGTACTTAAATTACCTCCGCCGGCATCTCCGTAATTAGTGCCACTCCATGTAGGAGTGCTTGTTAATTTAAATCCACCGGTTGTTGTTATATTAAAATATCCTTCATATTTACCATCATTATTTACAGATGCAATGGCTCCTGCATTAGCAGGATTCCATCCTTGATAATCTCCGGGAACATATAATAATCCGAATACTTTTACAGGTACTACCGAAAATTTTCCTTTTTGAAAATCAACAGTTATAGTGTACATACCGGTTGCTGCAGGTGCAGGAATATTGCTTCCGCCAGAAGTATAAAATCCAAAATCTCCACCGGCACTTAAACCTGTTACACTTGCATCTGCTACTGCATATTTACTACTCCAATCTCCGTTTACGGGTAATAGTAAATATTGTTTTCCGCCGTTTAAATAAAATGTTCCTTGATAGGTTGTGGTATTTAATTGTGTAAATTGTTGTGTTGGTACAGGTACCGGATTATTCCATCCGCCGGCAGATGCATCTCCTACTATAAATAATTTTCCGGAAGAAGGTACTTGTACTTTAGGAGGCACCAAATAGGTTTTAAAATTAATTACAAGTGTGTTTGATTTTAATTGCTCGTTATTATTGCCTTGAGATGATGTAATTCTAACATCAATATTATAAGCAGTATTGTAAGCAAAACCATAATTTAATAAAATAGTATTTATTTGTTTAGCCGTAAAAGAAGCAGTGCGTGTACCAATTACTATGGTAGTAGTTTCTTTGGCAAAATTTCTTCCCGAAGAATCTATTTCAATAATATATTTTACGGTAGAAGAATCAACTGAATAATTTGGATTACTCCAAGTTAAGGTTAATGCTACTTTGTCTGAATCTGAAACAGCAGGAGCAATAGTAGTAGCCGAAGCAGCTAAAGTTACTGCCGTGCCATTGCTATACACCTGTAAATCGCCAATCTTTTTTTCGCAGGCTACAAAAAATATTGTTGCCAGAAATGCGAAGGTTAATAATTTAAAAATATTTTTCATATCTTATTATTTAAGTTTTGAGAAGTTATTGTTTGGTTACTATGAATTTGCCTCTCTGAAAATCTACATCAATTTTGTAAGTTCCGTTTGTTGTTGGACCAGGGAAATTATCATTCCAATCATAACCAAAATCTCCACCAATATTTCCATCGGGAGGAGAGGTTGTTTTGTTGCAAGCAAACTTGTGTCCCCAATCTCCATTTAACGGAAGAAACAAATATTCTTGCCCACCAATAAGGGTAACGGTAATTGTATAAAACGTAGTACTTACTTTGGTAAATTGTTGGCTTGGTACAGGTACCGGATTACTCCAACCACCGGCAGTTGCACTTCCAACTAAATATAAATTACCGGTTGTAGGTGGTGCTACTTTAGGAGGTATGGCATAAGGTGTTACTGTAAATTTTAAAACGTTTGAAACTAATTTAGTAGCAGTTGTATTATTAATAGTTGCCGTAACTCTTATTTCAATGTTATGTGCCATTGTAGTGTTTAATAACAACTGGTTTAATAAATAATCATTTAAACTGCTTTGCGAAATTGATACACCTAAATCTTTACTGAATGAAAGCGTTTTTTTATTAGGATTGGTGAAGTTTGCCCCCGAAGTATCTATTTCAACTAAATAAGATACATCTTGCGAACTAATGCCCGATGCAAATTGATATGCAGGATTTGTCCAAGAAAGTTTTACGGCTTCGTTGGCGGCAGTGCTATAAGCTAAAGGAATGGTTGTGCTTACAGAGGCGGTTAATACCGGAGCGGTACCACCCTGATATACATCCATTGCCTGATCTTTTTGGCAAGACCACAGCATACTTACTGTTGCACTTAGCAATAAGAGGTTGGTTAATAATTTTTTCATAATAATATTTTTAAAAATTTAATATTTTATTATTAGTATCCGGTGTTTTGTTTAAGATTGGTGTTAGCAGATACATCTGCAGATGGTAAAGGATAAAGGTTTCTGAAATCGGCAACGGCAGCACCATCTTTTACTCCACCTTTCCAAGGCCATAAATAAGCATTGGTTGTAAATTTTCCGTATCGAATTAAATCTGTACGGCGAAAACCTTCCCAATACAATTCTCTTGAGCGTTCATCTAAAATAAAATCTGTAGTAAGCTGTATGCCTGTAATGTTGCCAGATGCATTGCCATAAGCTCTTTGCCTAATTGCATTTATATAACCAAGTGCTGTTGCAATATCTCCACCTGCTCCGCCGCGTAAAACAGCTTCTGCATAAATAAAATACATTTCGGGTAATCTAAATAAAGGCATATCAATATCAACAAAAGTTAAGTTAGATCCTGTAACTCCACCTCTTGTTTTGTTTATAAATTTAGTTACCGCATAACCATCTGTAAATACGGTTAAATCATTAATATCTATGTTTTGCCCGCTGGTATAGAATTGAGAACGTTTATCGGCAGTGCCTGTAACATCTGGAAATAATTGCGGTAGTTTTTTTGTACAACGAATACCGCCCCAACCGCCATCAATACCATAGTTTGATGCAGTCATAGAACCACCAACGGCTGCATGTGTTAAGAAGGTAGTACCTCCGTATGTTTGTGTTTTAGTTCCATCGTAATTAATTGTAAAAATAAACTCGTTGGTATTTAAATTATTATCGGCTAACATTAACCAATTATAATTAGGTGTTAAAGTATATCCGGCATTAATAACTTTTGAAGCATAGGTTATAGCGTCTGTCCATCTTGCGGTACCTGTATATACTTGAGCATTTAAATAAATTCTTGCTAACAAAGCCCATTCTGCTGCTTTATCTGCACGGCCATATTCGTTAGTTTTGGGTGCTAATAAATCTGCATCAATAGCTTTTAATTCACTTTCTATATATGTAAATAAATCTGCACGTTTAATTTGTTTTGGAAGAAAAGTACCTATTGCATCGTTTTCTGTTGCAAAAGGTGGGTTTCCAAATAAATCCATTAAGATAGAGTATTGATAGGCTCTTAAAAATCTTGCTTCGGCTTTGTATTTGCGAATGGCATCGGCATCTGTTCCTGTTATACCTCTGCTTGCCAAATTTGCATCGGAGCATTGATTAATAAAATCATTACATAAAGTAATTTGATAAGATGAACGATAGTAAACTCCTTTTAACATTGGGTTATCAGAAGTCCAATTCATTTTATGAAAATCTTGAATGCCGGGGTCTCCCCATGCAACAACTGCTTCATCTGTACTTAACTCTTGTGCTTTCCAGTATAAACGGAAAAAATCAGAAGTACCTTCATCAATTCCTTGAACATCTCCATTGCCTGCCGGGCCTGCATTTCCTGTTAGTGCAAAGCTTCCGTAAACTTTGGCAAAAGCTTGTTTGTACCCTGCCGGTGTACTGTAAACAATGGCAGCAGTAACATCGTTGGTTGGTGCTAAGTCAAGGTTTTTCTGACAAGAAACTAATAGCCCTGCCATTAGCCCTGTAACTAACCATTTTTTTATAATATTATTTTTCATAATTATTTTATTTAATGTGTTTTACTGAATTAAAAATCAATATTTGCACTTAAAGCAAATATTCTTGGACGTGGATAAAAGTTGTTATCTATACCTCCATTAATTTCAGGATCAACACCTTTGTAATTGGTAATAACAAATGCATTTTGAACAAAAGCACCTATTCTTAAATTAGCTTTATTGTTTAATACTTTACCAAAATTGTAATTAATGTTTATGTTATCCATTCTTAAGAATGAAGCATTTTGTACATAATAATCTGATAAGAAGTATTGTGAACCGTTTCCGCTAAAATTTGTTTTTAATAAATCGGTTGAGCCATTAGCTAAAAAACCAAGTGGGTTTAAAATATTTCTTGAAACACCAGTGCTTGATGCAACGTTGTTATACATATAGTTACCAATATTTGCCCTCAGTACAAAACCACCACTCCATTGTTTATATGCAATGGTTGAATTAACACCTAAAAATACAGTTGGGTCTGGGCTTTTGTATTTGTATAAATCTTTATCATTTACAATTCCGTCTCGGTTTCTATCGGCAAATAAATTATCAATTGGGTTTCCTGCTTTATCATATACTTGTTGATATACATAGAATGAATTGCGTGGAAAACCAACTGCATTAATTTGTATGGTATTACCTGTACCACCGGCAATTCCTCCTGTTAAAGCTCCGGGATAATTAGGATCGTTTGAAACGGTTAGCTTAGTTATTTTATTTTCATTGTAGGTAATGTTAAAACCAAAATCCCATCTTACATCTTTTGTTAGAACAGGGGTTGTATTTAATGTAAATTCTACTCCTCTGTTTTCCATGCTTCCAATGTTTGCAACAATAGTATTAGAGAAGTTTGATAATGCAGGTTGTGTAACAGCATTTAATAAATCGGTTGTGTTTTTATAATAAACTTCTATGGTACCGTTTATTCTGTTATTTAATATTCCAAAATCTAAAGCTGCATTATAGGTTTCTGTTTGCTCCCATTTGCGGTTGGCATAATACCCGCCGGGTCTATACATTTGGTAGAATGTATTTCCTAATTGATATTGAGCTGTTGTATTACTTAAGCTGTAATAAGAAATATAATCGTAATTACCAATGCCATCTTGCTGGCCGGTAATACCATAACCTAAACGAAGTTTTAAATCACTTATTAGTTTTGAATTCTTCATAAAAGATTCTTCTTTTATATTCCAAGCAAGTGCAGCCGAAGGGAAGTTTGCAAATCTATAAGCAGGACTAAATCTTGAAGAACCATCTCTACGAATAGTTGCAGTTAGCATATATTTATTTTTATATGCATAAAACAATCTTCCAAAATAAGAGATAATAGTATTGCGTGGTTCGTTGTACGGATAAGTTGGGTCTGAATTTTTTACTTTAGTACCATCTGCAAAATAATCTGCATAATTATAATTGGTACTTAAATAATCATTGTATTCATAACCACCTGTAATATCAATACGGCTGTTGATTGATTTAAGATCTTTTGTATAATTTAAATAAGCTTGTAAAAATTTGTTAGAAGTTATTTGTTTGTATTGTGTGTTCTGACCGCTTTTGTAAGTATTGCTTGCATCTTGTGCACGGTAGTAAGAACTTGCTGCACTATCTGAAACATACACGGTTCCTTCTCCTTTAGATAAATCATACATCACATTTACTTTAGCGTGTAAGTCTGGTAAGAAATGAAATTTATAATCTATTTGTGCACTACCTACACTTCTTTGCACGGTGCTTTTATCGTTACGCAACATTAAAAGGCTTAAAGGGTTTCTGGGTGTTAAACTTTTTAAACCAGATGCTGTTGTGGGGTCAAGCCATTCCCAATAACCACCATATCTTTTATTACCTGAATATACAGGTTGTGTGGGGTCAAACGTTACGGCTGCACCAATTGCTCCTTCGTTAGCAAATCTGTTATTACTTACTGCTCCTAACAAGCTTAAATTAACAGTTAAATGGTCATCAAAAAATTTTGGCGAAACGTTTATTGATAAAGTTGTACGTTGAATATTTCCTGTTTTTAAAATTCCATCTTGATTTAAAAAACCGCCTGAAATACGGTAGGGCATTTTAATTGATTTTATGGTGCCCGATACACTTAAATTATTATCGCTGGCAAATGCTGATTGATAAATTTGATTTTGCCAATCTGTACTTGCATTTCCCATTAATGCTTTTAAAGCATTTGAACCTGTAGCGTTTACATAACTACGAAATTGATCTGCACTTAATACATCTACTTTTTTTGCTAAAGTTGAAAGGCTTGCCTGAGTTGAAAAATTAAAAACAGGCTTTCCGCTTTTTCCTTTTTTAGTTGTAACAATTATTACACCGTTTGAGCCTCTTGCACCATAAATGGCAGTTGCAGATGCATCTTTTAATATATTAAAACTTTCTATATCATTTGGATTGATTAATGATAAAGGATTGGCTACACCACTAATTCCATTATTGCTTAATGGAACACCATCAACCACAATTAACGGAGAGTTGCTGGCAGATAATGAAGAGCCGCCTCTAATACGAATGGTACTACCGCTACCCGGAGCTCCGCTGTTTGAAGTAACTTGTACACCTGCAACTTTTCCTGAAATTAATTGCTCGGGTGTTGATATAACACCTTTGTTAAAATCTTTTGTAGTTACAACTGCAACAGAACCTGTTAAATCTTTTTTGCGAGCAGTACCATATCCAATAACTACTACTTCATTTAAATTTGAACTTACTTCTTCAAGCATTACATTAACAGACCCCGAGCCAATAGCAACTTCTTTATTGGCATAACCAATAGATGAAATAACTAATGTTTTTGCTGTTGATGGGGTTTTTAACGTAAAAGAACCATCGGTAGTTGTTGATGTTCCTAATTTAGTTCCTTTTACTAATACAGAAGCTCCTGCAATTGGGCTTCCGGTTTTTAAATCAGTTACTTTTCCTGTAACTGTTTTTTCTTGTGCAAAAGTGGCTATACTAAAACATAGTAGCGGCAACACTAATGCAAGCAGTCGTTTTACATTCATAATTGTTGTGTTTACTGGTTTACAAGTAAAAAGTTTAATATATTAAATAGTTAGTTGTTTTTATTTTGCTATCATAAATTTTTCTGTTTTTTTAATTCCGTTTATTGTTAATTCTAACAAATACAATCCGCTACTTAATGTTTGTGCTGCAAAACCATTTGTGTTTAAACTAATGGTTTGTGTTCCTTTGGGTTTGAAAGAATTAACTAATGTTGCTATATTATTTCCGTTAAAATTTTTTATACTTATTGTTACATTACCACTTTGTGGAATGGTGTATTGAATATTGGCATTATTATAAATAAGGTTAGGAGTAATATTTAGTTGTATGTTGTTTTCTGTTGTTGAAGGTGTATTGTTAATAGCTGTAACAACTGAATTATTAATATTTCTGTTTGTATAAACATAATATTCTCCGGGTTGTAGTGTTATGTTTTCTGCACTGCCTGTTGCTGTACGGCTTGTGTTACCTAAATAACTATAGTAAGTACCCGATGTAGGAAATGTAACAGAACCTGTTTGAGTGGTTACATCAAAATTTCCTATTACAACAACTTTTAATGAATCGTCATTTAATATTAATGATTTGAATAAACCCGAAGTATTCCATGTAACATTATTAGTTGTAAATGCAGTAAAATAATTTGGTGTTAGTTTTAGTTTAATAAGTTTTGTATAAACATCAAACAATGCTTTTCGGTTTGTGTTGTTATAAAAATCCCACCGTATGGGTTTTGCATCTGTTCTACAATTAGTATTTATAGATAAATCTGCACAAGTGTTTATAGAATAATGATAACCTAATTCTCCAAATTGCCATAACATTTTTGGGCCGGGTATTATTGCCCAAAACGCTGCTGCCATAGCATTTCTATTTAATGCAGTAACGGTATCTTTTATATTGTATGAACCATTGCTGTTGCCATAGTTTATATTTTTATACATTAATCTTTCTTCATCGTGGCTTTCTTGATAGGTAACTAAAAACGGATTAGTCCATCCTCTGTTTTTTGAAATTCCATCACTAATATCAGAACCGCTTGCATAACCCATTGTACTTTGGTTAAAACTGTAATTACTGTTTCCCCATAATAACATGCCGTAATTAGATAATTCTATTTCTTCGGAATTGGCTGCAAAATGTTCTAATATGCAAATTGAGTTTAAAGAAACGGCTTGCATGGTATCATAAATTCTTTTCCAAATAGCTATTCGGCTTGCATCGTAAGCACTCCATGCATTTACATCGGTTGGGTTGTTGGTTTGTGTAAAACCTTTTGATAAATCCCATCTAAAACCATCTAATTTATAATTGGTTAACCAATGCCTTACAACTCTGGCAACTAAATCTTTGGTAGCTTGTGCTTCGTGATTAAAGTCGTTACCTACATTGTATGGATGTGTTGCCGTAACATTTAACCACGGGTTGTTTGCTGCCGGGCGGTTGTTGGCTGTATCCCAATACATTTGAGCTTGTGGTGCACTGTTCATGCAATGGTTCATTACTAAATCCATAATTACCGCCATACCTTGTTTGTGGCATTCATCTATAAATTGTTTAACGGCTGTTTCGGTGCCATAATATTTATCGGGTGCAAAAAAGAAATTAGGATTGTAGCCCCAACTTATATTTCCTTCAAATTCACTGAAAGGCATTATTTCTATAGCATTAATACCTAAGCGTTTTAAATAAGTAAGTGTATCTTTTAATGTTTGAAAATTGTGTGCCGCAACAAAATCTCTTACCAATAATTCATATATAACTAAATTTTTTTTATTAGGGCGTGTGTATGATGTGGCTGTCCATGTATAAGTTGGTTTTGCAGTTTGTAAAATACTTACTATGCCTGTTGCTTTCCCTGCCGGATATGCTTTTAATGACGGATAAGTTGAAGAAGGAATATAACTATCATTGTATGGGTCTAATATTTTTTCAGTATTGTAATCTGCTACTTTTAAACTATTGTCAATATAGTATTGATAGGCATATTCTGTACCTGGAGTAAGCCCTGTAATTCTTACCCAAAAACGGCTGCCATCGGGTGTTTTATTCATTTGTGTGGCAAGCGTTTCAGCCCAATTATTAAAATCTCCTATTACAGAAATTTTATTTTTGTTAGGTGCATATAAAACCAGTGTAACAGAAGTATCGCCACTTTCGTAATTAATACCATCTTTTACGTTTGGTGGTAAAGCAGCAATATTTGTTCCGCCACTTACTAAAAAACTAACAGTATCTCTTGAAACAATTGTACCGTTATTGGATTCTGCAATAATTTGTTGTGTACCTATTGTTGTAATAGTTGTATTAGCAGATATTGTTGATGCACTACTTGCTGTATTTATTTGTGTGCCGTTAAAATAAATTTTTAAGGTAGAAGATTGGCTTGCGTTGGCGGTAATATTAATATTATCGGTTAAATTTTTAGTAATGGTTTCGGGAGATAATATATAGTTGGGTTGGCGAAGTGGGTTGTCTATTCTAACATATAATCCGTTATCATAAACAGGAATATACATATCACTTCCATCTGTATTTGCTAACTTTTTGGTACCAGCTCCGTTACGAAACAGAATAGCAATTTTTAAAATTTTTTCTGATGAATTTGTAATTCCAAAAAAACTTCTTAAACCACCCGTAATTGTAAACTTCCATTGGTTAGCACCCGCAGAAGTACATTGTGCTAATGTATTGTTAGTACCCCATACACAATAAGCAGGTACATATTTCCAGTCTGATGCACTGCTACTTAAAGAAGTAATTACACCTATATGAACATAAACATCTGTAACGGGCGTATAATTATTTAAACCCTGATTGCCTTTTGTAGCATCTGCTGTAATAGTAATAGTTGAAGATGTTTCTTGAATAAATGTAGGAGACCAATTTAATAACTGGGCATTTACTTGCAGTAAACAACAACCGAAAATAATTGTAAGAATAAATCTCATACAATGAAGTGGGATTGCAAACGTTACAACAATGTGTAATTTTTACACATTACTTACAAAGATGTGTTTTTTTTACACAAAAGAAAAATTTTTTGCCTACTTTTTTTTAGTGCATAAACTTCTTACAAAACAAACAGAAAAAACAAGGAAACATTAATATGCGGCAGCTTGCAAAAATTTAGAAATATTATTATTAAGTTTTACCACATCGCTATGTTTGTTTTTGCTGTGCAGAAAAACAATTCGGTTGGTATTTAATTGTTGTTGTGTAACAGCATCTTCTTCGGCAAACAAATAAGGCCAGCTCCAAGCTTTTATATCTGTTATTAAATTTTTTGAGTTTTGAAGTGTGCCACCACTATCTGTATAAATATTTATAAATTTTGAAGTTGGGTGCATTTGCAAATTCATGGCAAATTTTTCTATTTCTCCATACAAAGCATCAAACAATATAACGCCCTTACAATTATATTTTGAGTGAAGTAATAAATAACTCATTACTCTGTATGCACCACTATGCCCCGCATAAATAATATTGTTTTTTACATGCGAGGTAATTAATTTTTCTTTTAAAAGAAATTGTTCAACATCTTTCATAAAAAAATTAAATGTATCGGGCTTCTCAAATTTACCACCGTAACTGTCAGGAGCGTTTTTGGGTCCTTCGGGAAAAACAAAAACAGCATTTATATGAGCCATATAAAATTGCTCTTGTACTTTATATTCTTTTAAAGCAGAATCAATATTATTACCCCAACCATGAAACCATAATACATAAGTAAAAGGTTTGTGTTTATCAAAATAATCGGGTACAAAAATGTAAACACTGCTATCACTATAATGCTCGGTTGCTTTATAAGTTTTATTATCGTACACTCTTGGTTCATTGTTTCTTAACGAATCGGGAAACATTGCGTGTGTTGATGTTATACGAAAAGATTTGCCTTGTTGAGCCATAATATGCCAGCAACTAAAACTTAATAGTAAGGTTATTATAATTTTCATAGCAATTAAATTATTTACAGTATTTTATTTTTAGCCAACTTTGCAATTTCAATTCTAAAATTATACATGCAACTTTATTGTAACTCATTAACTCAATATAGCCGTTTAAAAACACGTGAAGTAAAAGTAGGAGATTTATTGTTGGGAAATTTTAATCCTATTCGTGTGCAAACCATGACCACCACCGATACCATGAATACACTTGCCACCGTTGAGCAAAGTATTCGTTGTATTGAAGCCGGTGCAGAACTAATACGCATTACAGCACCCAGCAAAACAGAAGCAGAAAATTTATTAAATATAAAAAATGAATTACGTAAACGTGGTTACAACATACCCATAGTTGCCGATATTCATTTTACACCCAATGCTGCCGAAATTGCTGCACGCATTATTGAAAAAGTAAGAGTTAATCCGGGTAATTATGTTGATAAGAAAAAATTTGAACAAATAGAATATACCGATGCTGAATATTTAGAAGAAATTGAACGGATTCGCGAACGCTTTACACCATTAGTAAAAATTTGCAAAGAGTACGGAACGGCTATGCGTATTGGTACCAATCATGGAAGTTTAAGCGATAGAATTATGAGCCGTTATGGTGATACACCTAACGGTATGGTTGAAAGTGCAATGGAATTTTTGCGTATTGCCAAAAGCGAATCATATTATAACATTGTTTTAAGTATGAAAGCCAGCAATCCGCAAGTAATGGTGCAGGCTTATCGTTTATTAATACAACAAATGGATGCAGAGTTTGGAGAAATTTATCCTTTGCATTTAGGTGTTACCGAAGCAGGAGATGGTGAAGATGGAAGAGTAAAAAGTGCCGCAGGTATTGGAACTTTATTAGAAGATGGAATTGGAGATACCATAAGAGTTTCGCTTACCGAAGATCCTGAATTTGAAATTCCTGTTTGTAAAGATTTAGTGAAGAGATATTCAGTCCATAGTCAACAGTCCATAGTTGATAGCAAAGTTCCAAAACTTGCGATTCACGATTCACGATTCACGGTTCCATATTCTCCCTTCAATTATAAAAAAAGAAAAACTTTTGCAATTGATAATATTGGCGAAAACCACGTACCTGTTGTAATTGCAGATTTAAGTAAAGTTGAAAATATTACACCGCAAACACTGCAAAGTATTGGTTATACATACAACGAAGTGTTAGATAAATGGAATATTGCAGACACAGCCGCCGATTATATTTTTACAGGTAAAGCAGCATTAAACTTCGCATTGCCCGGCACATTAAAAGTTATTACTTGGCCCGATTATGCAATACAAGCAAAAGATATTAATAAATATTTTCCTATATATGATGCAAAGGGTTTTGTTGAAGCAAAGAACCATCACCCTGCTATAAATTTTGTAATGCTTGATTGTTTTAGTGATGATACAACTATTAACGATTTTACTTATTTAGATGAATTAGCCAACAACAAATCTGTTGTGTTGTGTTTATCATCAACCAACAAAAATGCAATACAATCTGTAAGAAGAATGTTTGTAGAATTAATAAACAGAAATATTGAAAACCCTGTTATCATAACTGTAGATAGTAATTGGCAAACTGCCGATGAGCATTTAATACATTATGCAACAGAAGCAGGAGCTTTATTTTTAGATGGATTTGGTAATGGTGTTTGCTTTGGTATGTCGAAAGAAAGTTACAATCAATCAACAATCAATAGCCAACAATCAATTGCAGGAAGAAATTATTTACAGAATAATTCTATTGAACAATTTATTAATAACACTGCCTTTAGTATTCTTCAAGCAACACGTACCAGAATTTCAAAAACAGAATACATAAGTTGCCCAAGTTGTGGTAGAACCTTATTTGATTTACAAGAAACAACAGCAAAAATTCGTAATAAAACCAATCATTTAAAAGGTGTAAAAATTGCGATAATGGGTTGCATTGTAAATGGCCCCGGCGAAATGGCCGATGCAGATTTTGGCTATGTAGGCAGCGGTGTTGGAAAAATAACTTTATACAAAGGCAAAGAAATTGTAAAGAAAAATATTGATAGTGAAATTGCCGTAAACGAGTTAATTAATTTATTAAAAGAAAATAATGCGTGGGTAGAACCTGCTTAGTATTTCGATAAACGAAAAATCAAGCTTAACAATACTTTCAGCCCAAGCAAAACTTTATTTTTGCAATTGAATAAACAGATGTACTATGATTAAAACAGGCAACCCAATTATTAGTATTTATACTGAAATGACACCCAATCCCGAAACAATGAAATTTGTTGCCAACAAATTATTGTATCCGGGCAAGAGTATAGATTTTCAAGATGAAAGTACAGCCAACCCATCTCCTTTAGCAAAAGAACTATTTAGTTTTCCGTTTATAAAAAGCGTTTTCATTGCCAGCAATTTTGTTACACTTACCAAAACAAGTGATATTGAAGATTGGCAAGATGTTATTCCCAACATAAAACAATTTTTAAAAGATTATTTAGAAAATGGAGGTGTTGTAATTAATGAAGAAGAAGTTGCCAAAGTAAAACACGAAGCAAGCAATATAATTTCTGCCGATGATGGAGATGTTGTAAAACGCGTAAAAGAATTATTAGAAAATTATGTAAAGCCTGCTGTTGAAATGGATGGTGGTGCCATACAATTTAAAAGTTATAACGATGGCGTTGTAAACCTAATGCTACAAGGAAGTTGCAGCGGTTGCCCTTCATCTATGATTACTTTAAAAGCAGGTATTGAAGGTATGATGAAAAGAATGATACCCGAAGTAAAAGAAGTTGTTGCCGAAGCAGAATAATTAATTTTATAAATTATACAACCAAAGCATCATGTAAAACACATGGTGCTTTTTTATTTAACGCTTTATTACCGATATCATTATTACTTTTATAAAATGACAGATGCAACCAAAACAATACACCGAGATTTTTTATTTGTAAAATCTGAATATAAATTAATAAAAATAATTTTAGGAGATGTTTTATTTTTATCGGGTTTAAGAGATTACACACAAATTTATATTAAAGGGAAAAACACACCTTTAACCACTTTACAAAACTTAAAAGAATTTGAATCAAAACTTTCAGCTAATGAATTTATTAGAGTGCATCGTTCCTATATTGTTTCTATAAAACAAATAGATACTATAACCAGAAGTGAAATAATTATTGGTAATCACAGAATACCAATTGGTATATCGTATAAACCTGCGTTAGATGAAATGATAGAAAAAAACTCTTAGCATTTGCTAAGAGTTTTTTTTGTTAATGTGTTATATGTAAACTATCAATTTCGGCGGGTGTTACAGAAGGAAACTGCATTTTACCTTCTGTCATTTTTTTTATTACGTAATCTCCTAATCGTTTCGCTTCTTCTTCACTTACAAAACCTTTCCTTCCTGCAATTGCAGGAATATAATCTTGCCTAATAAAAGGCTCGTGGTTTTTGTAAATTTCATATCCGTAACCAAAATCTGTTTTAATAATTTTTAGTTCAACATAAACGCTATCGCTTTTTTTTGCTTTATCCATTTGTTGTTTTGCAACAGCATCGGCAGGTAAAACATTTTTTGTTTCTTCCTGTTTAGGTTGGTTGCACGATAAAGCAAGAACAACAGCAATGCCTACTACACTTATTTTAAATAATTGATTAATCATTTACATCGTAAGTTGCTGCAGGTAAAAATTCATCTAAATCATCTAAATAATAACTGCTATTGCTGCCTAAGGCTACAAAACCTCTGCCTTTAACTGCAAAGGCAACAGCACCGCCGCGTTCAGCTCTTTCATAAGTTGTTTTGCGTGTCCATAAATCGGTAGCAAAATCATACTCCCAAGTTTTTTTGGTATATCCACCATTTTGTCCGCAGGCTAAATATCCTTTTGCTACTCCGTTATTATTAATTACAAATGCAACTGCATTGTTTCTTACAATGTCGGTATAGTCATCATCATAAGTATCGCTGCTGGTATTGGTAATATTTCTTAATTGAGTCCAAGGACCTGTAGAAGAATTAATTTGAGAAGGATCAAATACCCAACCATCATTTACTGTGGTTACTTGTCCGTTGTTAATACCTGTAAATAAATAGGCTTTGTTATTATAAACAAATGCAATTCCTTGAGAGCGTTTTGTTCCTCCATTACTTACAACAGAAACCCATGTATTTGTTGATGGAGTAAATTGCCAAATATCTTTTAAATATCCTCCGTTAAAACCTGAATAAACATAACCTGAATTTCCTATACCAAAACCAACTGCATCATATCTTGCACCACTACCAACAGGTGCATTTGCAGGATCTGGTAATGAGGCTTTTGCTGCCCATGAATTGGTAGCTTGGTTATATTCCCAATTATCTTGTAATCTGTTTACGCCATCGTAACCGGTTGTTATATAACTTTTGGTTCCTACGGTAAATGCTACGGCACTATTACGTGCAGCTCCAGGAAATTGTGCTCTTTGTGTCCAAAAGTTTTTATTTTGGTCGTAAGCCCAAACATCTTGATAACGAATATTGCTTCCATCAACTCCTGTTGCTATGTAAGCGGTATCGCCAATTACAAAAGAAACAGCTTCTGTGCGTGCATTACAATCACATTCTGCACGTTTAACCCAGTTACCACTTGATTCTGTTGGATCTTGTGTTGAAGAAGGGTTACATGACGTAAATGTAAATAAGCAGATAGCTACAGGAAGAAAAAATAAGTACTTTACTTGCTTCATCTTTTTTAAAATTTTGCCCAAATTATTTGTATAGGTTGTCTGAAAATCGTTAAAATGGATTTTCAGTCTCATTTGCCTGACGAATATTTATTTTTTGTCTGCAAAAGAGAGCGGCAAATATAGGGGGCTTCTCTCAAACAAAAATAGAAGTTAAAATATTTTACAAATGAATTAATTTGATAGGTACATAAATATATTTGCCGCACTTGAACAGAAAAGACTAACCTTTTCTGAATACTGATTGACTTTATGCAGAAAATATTTTACCTGAGTTTGCTTGCAGCAATAATTATGGCAGCAACTGCTTGCAACAAAACCGATATTACTTTTGGAGATACGTATATAGACAACGGTGCCACACAAATTATTCGTACAGATACATTTGGTGTAAATCTATCTACGGTATATACAGATTCATTTATTACTTCTTCTAAAGGTGTTACATTAGTTGGTGGATACACCGATCCGTATTTTGGGAAAATTCAAGCTCAAACATTTTTAGAAGTAGCAGCACCGGCTTATACAGATATTTATCAATACACTTCTTTCGATTCTATATCATTAATATTAAAACTTAAAAAAGGAACAAACTATTACGGAGACTCTACACAAAGTTTGCATATTGATGTAAATCAACTTACAGAAAATATTCTTCCTTGGGATAACGGAAATTATTTATATAATGTTGATAAATTTAATTATAACTCAACACCATTAGGCTCTACAGATGTTATAGTAAGGCCAAATTTTACAGATACAATTGCTATACGTTTAAATGATGCATTAGGTATGCAATTATTTGGTATGCTGCAAAGAGGTAGTGATACTATTAAAACAGCAAGTGTATTTTTAAATTATTTTAAAGGGTTAAGATTAGGTGGAGGAATAAATAATAAAATGATATTAGGGCTTGCAGATAGTTTAACCATGAGAATTAATTATAAAAAAGCAGGTGTTATAACTAATAATATGCAGATAGATTTTAAACTTGCAAACACATCACATCATTTTACTAATGTAACTGCCGATAGAACCGGAACACCAATTGCAGCCTTAGGTTCAGCTTTACACGAAATAAATAGCACATTAACAGGAAATGCTGCTTATACGCAAACTTCAACAGGTATAACGGCTAAAATTACTTTTCCAAGCATAAGAGATATTTTAAAAATTCCTAATTATGCAAAACTTTTGCAAGCGGTATTAATTGTAAGACCTCAAACTTCAACATTTGGCCCTATTTATTATTTGCCACAACAAATGCGTTTATCTACAACAAATATTTTAAACCTATTAGGCCCAGATGTATTTGTGCTATTACCTAATGGTACAACTTCTACACAATACGGCAATTTAGTAACCGATTATATATATGGACAGAGCACAACTTATACTTATGATGTTAGTACTTATATAAAATCTATACTTGCAGACCCAACCATTAATGTAAGCAACAATGGTGTTTTATTTGCTCCGCCATACGGTGCATACGAAACACAATTTAGCAGAGTAGTTCTTGCAAATAAAAATAACGGCACTAATAGTATTTCTCTTCAAATAACGTTTGTAGCAATTCAATAGTAATTTTAAAATGAAAAAAAATATTTTATCATATATTGTTTTATTATGTTGCATTAGCCATTATGCAACGGCACAACAAAACAATTCGCCCTATTCAATAATTGGTATTGGTGATATTGAAAAAAGTTATTTTGATAGAACAACGGGAATGGGTTATACCGGCATTGCATTGTCTTCATATAGATACATGTACACAGCCAATCCTGCCGCCAATGCAGCATTAGAATATCATTATTTTAACATGGAAGTTTCTGCAAGGTTTAAAAGTGTAAACTACGCAGGTAAGCCGGTATCTTCTGCATCGCAAACCAATTCATCAGATCTTCAATTTAGAAAATTATTATTAGCCGTAAAACCTAAATCATATTGGGCAACTACATTAGGTTTACTTCCTTTTAGTACTGCAAAATATTCTATGTATGGTTTAAAAAGCGTTCAGGGTACACCTTTAAGCACACCTGTATATTATCAGGGAGATGGTGGATTAAATAATTTCTTTTTAACCAATAGCTTTAGAATTGATTCAAATTTTTCGGTTGGTGTTCAAGCATCCTATTTATTTGGCCACATGAATGAAACTGAATCTGTTTTAGGAAATGTAGGAGACAGTTCTCTTACTTCTACTCGTTATATAACTATTTCTAATCCGTATTTTAAATTTGGGGCACAGTATAAAACAAACAGAAAAAAGAAATGGAATTACGCAGCAGGTATTACGGGGTCTTACCAAACTAAATTAAGTGCAGATTATAGTTTGTTGGTTACAGATGGAAATACAACTTTACAAAACGATAATATATACAGAAAATCATATTTTACATTACCTGTAATGTATGGAGCAGGCGTGGCCGCTACTTTAAACAACAAATTAACTTTTGCTGCCGATTATAATTATGAAGGCTGGAGCAGTTTAAATTATAAAGGCATTAGTTATGGTTTAGTAAACAGCAGCAAATATTCTTTAGGATTTGAGTATTCAAAAAAAATAAATTTTAGAGATGTATCGGGCAATACGGTTGCATCAATTGAAAAAAGTTATTTTCAAGCAGGGCTTTTTTATAAAACTTCATATTTAAGAATAAACGGTTATCAAATTGATGAGGTAGGTGGTACAATAGGAGCAGGCTTACAGGTTTCGGCATTATTTGCTGTTAATGCAGCATTAGAAGTTGGAAGAAGAGGCACAACAGATAATGGTTTAATAAGAGAAAATTTTACACAATTAACTGTTTCATTTAGTTATAGAGATTTGTGGCGTTCAAAAAAATTAATCAGATACGATTAACCACTTGTAAAATATTTTAGTAAAACGATAATGGGGTGTTTATGCATCCCATTATTTTTTTACTACTTTCATGCAATGAACAAAATTATAATTCTTATTACTTGCGTTGCATTTGCTATTAGTATAAAAGCACAAGAAGATACTGCTGCCAAACATTATTGGTTAGCAAAAACAAAAGGTAAATTACCATCATTAGCTTATGGTTTGGGAGATGATAGATTAGGCGGTGCCAAACTTGGTTATATTGATACAAATGTTTTATTAAAAGTAATTGACTCAACGGGGCATTTATACCATGTTCAATTATCAAAAAACCATACTGCTTTTATAGATAAATCATATATACAAAAAGATTCTACTGTAAAAGAAAAGCCTTTTTATTTAACTAATTCTTGGAAAGCAAACGGAACAGATAGTTGTTATGATATTCTTGCCATAAGTGTTGATGAACGGTTGCCTTATAAAAGTTGGATGGAAATTAATCCGTCAAAAATAATGTTACAGATATA
>Ga0116193_1001277_pt1 | contig 21278 bp, 22 predicted proteins | sample AD_UKC115_MetaG_FD_89892 | JGI IMG/M metagenome (GOLD analysis project Ga0116193, IMG submission 89892) | Active sludge microbial communities of municipal wastewater-treating anaerobic digesters from Hong Kong - AD_UKC115_MetaG | ecosystem: Engineered > Bioreactor > Anaerobic > Digestate... | reverse complement strand
ATGAAACGGGTACGATTTATATTGAGACTGCGGCAAATGCATTGTTCGATAATCTTGATCGTGTTTATATTGATCCATTAATCGGACTCCAACGATATCAGGTTCGACAACTTGCGAATCGACTCGATTTCCAGCCGAAATATCTACGCGGATTAACTGAAATTTGCCTTGGAATGTGGAAACTGTTCTGCGATATGGATGCGCGGATGGTTGCCATTAATCCACTGGTCATTACCAAAGACCAGCGGCTTCTTGTTCTGGATGGAAAAATTACTCTGGATGAGAATGCGCGCTTTCGACAGGAATATCTTGTGGATTTTCGAGATTATGATGTGGAAGCATACGGTGAATTCGAAGCCAGAAAACACGGACTTGAATACATTAAGATGGACGGCAATATCGGTTGTCTTGTGAATGGAGCCGGTCTGACGATGGCTACGCTGGACTGCATCCAGGACAATGGAGGTCACCCTGCCAATTTCATGGATTTAGGAGCAGGAGTAAATATCGACAAAGTGATTGCGGCATTGGATATTTTACTGAATGATCCTCAGGTGAAAGTGGTCCTGGTGAATATTTTTGGCGGTATGACGCGCTGTGACGATATCGCATATGGGCTGCAAGCTGCCATTGAGAAATACGGAACGGAGATTCCAATAATCGTTCATATGGGCGGAACACATGCAGAATCCGGCATAAAAATTTTGAAAGACCTGGACATCATTTTCGCCCCGTCAATGATTGATGCAGTAAAAAAGGCTGTGACGATTGTCGGAGGCAAGTAAAAGATGAGCATCCTGATCAATAAATCGACACGGGTGATTGTACAGGGAATTACCGGGCGTGAAGGAAATTTTCATGCCCGTCAGATGATCAATTATGGGACGCAGGTAGTTGCCGGTGTTTCGCCCTCCCGTGGCGGAAGTTGGGTGCTTGACGAGAAAGTTCCTGTTTTTGACACGATGCAGGCAGCGGTTGAGGTAACAGAAGCCAATGCTTCCATTATTTTCGTCCCGGCACGACAGGCAACAGACGCTTTGCTGGAAGCTGCTGATTCCGGCGTGGAGCTGGTAGTCTGTATTACGGAAGGAATTCCGGTGCAGGATATTGCCAAAGTGTATCATTACATGACGACAAAAGGCGTTCGATTTGTTGGCCCAAACTGTTCCGGCATTATCAATCCCGGCGAAGTTAAAATTGGTATCACTCCGGAGGATTGCGTCATTCCTGGAAAAGTCGGCATTATTTCCAGATCCGGAACCTTGAGCTACATGATCATGGAAGCTATGAAGGAACGAGGCATTGGCGTCAGTACCTGTGTTGGAATCGGAGGCGATATACTTCAGGGAACTTCTTTCGTCGAAGCCATGGAGATGTTCGAAACTGATCCGTATACAGAACGGCTTCTTCTGATCGGAGAAATCGGTGGTTTGGAAGAAGAGCGCGCAGCAAGGTTTGCCGCATATCAAATGAGTAAACCAGTTGCAGCATTTCTGGCAGGAAAATCCGCTCCACCTGGAAAACGAATGGGACATGCCGGCGCTTATATCGAAGCAGGAATCGGGATTTTAAAATCCAAAATAGAAGCCTTTGAATCCGCAGGTGTAAAAGTAGTAACTGAAATCCCTGAATTATTAAAATTGTTGGAAAAATAAAAAAAACAGAACTGAAGCACTCGCTTCAGTTCTGTTGATACCCGTCTTATTTCGAAAGAATGGTAATCACATCTCCCACAGTCTTAATCTTTTTTGCATCTTCATCACTGATCGTAACATGAAAAGCTTCGCTGAATCCGTCGATTAAAAAGAATTGATCCATTGAATCCGCTTTTAAATCCTCAATAAACCGTGTTTCGGGAGTAATATTGTTCCCATCGATTTTTAAGACATCCGTCACCACTTTTTTTACAGCTTCCAAAGTCACTTCCATTGTAATTCCCTCCAAAGATTTCCTTTAATAAGTCCTGTTTATCAATAAACTGATTCTATTCAAAATAATTTTAACATGCTTGTTTTCAACCGATGACATTGTAATATAGTAATCCGAAATCTGGATTTGTTATGCATATAAAGCGAGAAAAACTTGTTGTTGTGATGTTTTTACGTGAAGCGTATCCACTTGACAAGAACATAGCCCTCCCTCATATTTTAATTGCTGATTGTGATACAGGCATCAGCAATTTGAAAATGGGAAGATTTATTTAATTTCATCAATCAATAACGTATTTCGCACGGCATCCGCAATAATATAGAACGTGTTATAGGCTTCTTCAGAAGTTCCATCTGCATTGTGGTATATCAGAGCTACGTTAACTTCTGCCGGATTAACATCATATGCCTGCAGATAGGCGTAAACAACCTCAACATAATCAACCGTTTTCCAGTAGGCTGTATAAATATCGAAGGGTAATGTCCCTCCCTGGTAGCAACAGGCGATCTGCATTTTTTCCGAGAGCATCCACCAGGCTTTCTCATATTCATCATTCTGAAGCGCTGAATAGTAGGAACGGATGAATTCTTCCACATTCGGAAAGCTTGCAACCGGCCAGGGTGTATATGTCGGTTGTTGTATGGAAGAGGTAGCTGACGGTTCGAGCAACGGAGCTTCGCCTGTTTTCGTTTCGTCAATTACGGCAGATACCGGCAGCAAGGTTGTTTCAGCCGCTATGCTTGCCATGTAGGTTTGTGCAGCTTGCGTGTAGATTTGGGCAATCGAAGTTAGTTTTGTGTGGACTTTTGAAGCTTTCGCCGCATTCGAAAGAAAATAAATCATCCCTGCGATCATGACAAGTGCAATCGGTATCGATAAAATCGTCCATAATTTGATAGGATTTTTTTTGGGTTTGTTGCGGGAAGGATCAGAGTAGTAAAATCCACCGATCGTCTCGGATCCTCCATTGCTGTTGATCAGCGCAATGAAGTTGGATCCCAATTTATGTGTTGTCCAGGAGGATTCCGCATTTGTGCGGATGCGGAAGACATGTTCACTGGATTCTCCGGGATTGATTCGAAAATCAGGTGGAGTCACTGAAACCCAGGCAACTTGCAGCGCAATCCTTCCGACTAATGTTTTTTCCCCTTCGTTAGCAATGATCAGCGTTGCAATGCCATGCCCTTCACTGGGTTCATCTTTTGTCAGTATACCGAAATCCAGCGTTCTCGTGGAAATCACTAACTGTGCCTGTGGAAAAGGAGGGTCTTGGATATACATAAATTGATTATATAACAAATAATCCTCACTATATTTCCGGCAATTTGAAAAGCAGACCAAATAACCCCATTTTTCATCACTTTAAAGATTCTTATGATATAATTCTTGCCGCAAGGATTGGAGAGATCGCATAGCTGGTCTAGTGCGCGCGCTTGGAGAGCGCGTATATCGAAAGGTATCGTGGGTTCGAATCCCACTCTCTCCGCAAAAATAAAAACACCACAATCTGTGGTGTTTTTTTTTCGAATAATAAAGATAATCCCTCTGCATAACAAACAGTTCTTTTCGTTAATACCTGAGATAGCTTTGTCAGGCTTACATCCTCCTCGCAATGACAGATTGCTATATGAGAAGCACAGGGCGATGTTTATCATTGCGAATGCAGCGAAACGATCTTATGTCACAAGAAAAACATAACCATCGACTAAGCCGGTGGTTATGTTTTTCTTGAATCAATCAGCAGGAAATTCTCTCGCTGTGATCCGCAGATTGTGAATGTTTAGTGTTCCAGCATCTCCCGAATCTTCGCAGCAACGACATCGGCAAGTTTTGCATGATCTTCGCGGCTGTAATGAAGGCCATCCAGCGTATTTAATGTGAAGTTCAAATCAGCGCAGTCAATAAAACCGCATCCGTTGCGGATTGCGAGATCTTTGTATAATGCACCAAATTGACAACTCTTTTCATAAGCAAGCGGACCGAAACTGAAACCAAAAAGATCATTATGAATGTTCGGGCTGACGGGATGGGGTGCAATGACGAGGATTTTTGGTTCAGGATAGTTATAATAACTTTTTTTGGCAGCCAATACTAATTTCTCTACTCCAAAAGCGATCATTCCTGCTGTGAGATTAAACATGTGTTTCAATTCATTTACGCCAAGTTTTAAAATAACAAGATCGAGTGGTGCATGCGCATCCAATGCTGCTTCAAGACCTGCTATTCCCAGACGATGGGGAAAATATGGATCCTGATTCATGACTGTACGAGCATTTAACGCGTCTTCAATAATATGGTATTCGCTGCCCAAAATATTCTGAACTCGTCCAGGCCACCTCACATCGAATGGCATTCTTTGCCCGGATCCTATCTCCGGATTAAAGGTTGTGACGTCATAGCCCCATGTGTTGGAATCACCAAAACATAATATGTTTTTCATATCTTATGCCTTTCGTGAAATAAGTATTCAACAATCAAGTGATTTTTCGTAATATCGTTTCATATTTTAACAAACAATCAATCACACTGCAAGAAAAAAATCAGAAATAATCATGGAAGAATATGAAATATCACAAAATGAAAAAAATATTATTCTCTTTTGAAAAATAAAATCAAAAATAATCAATATTGAGCATATATTATTGACACAACTATCCCAAAGGATTAGAATAACGAAAAAAATAAAGGCTTGAAAAGGATTTCGCATGCTTTTAGCTGAAAGACAGGAGAGAATCATCCGATTGGTAAAAGCCAATGGATTTATGTCAGTATTGGATTTATGCGAACAACTGGGAGCGTCCAGCGCAACGATTCGGAGAGATATTAACATGCTTTCTGATAACGGTTTATTGTTAAAAACGCATGGAGGCGCAATGGATGCCATGCGGGGGGCGCTTATGGATTTACCGGTAAATTTACGCCGATCGATGAATACTGAAGAAAAAATCCGTATAGCTGCAGAAGCAGTCTTGCGTATCAAAGAGGGGGACTCAATTTTTCTGGATTCAGGGACGACAACCTTTGAGATTGCCAGGAAACTGCAGACTTTTTCAAGGTTAACGGTTCTGACCCATGATTTATCCGTCGCATTGGATATTTCACGGAATACTTCCAATAACGTTATTGTGATGGGCGGTGGTCTAAAAGCGGATACGATTACTTGTTCCGGAATATTCACGGAAAGAATGATCAGTGACATTCATGTGAACAAGGCATTTATCGCTGTTGACGCTGTCAGTGTTGTTCATGGTTGTATGTGTTTTGCAGTTGATGAAGTTGCGATCAAACGGCAGATGATGAATAATGCGATGGAACGTATTCTGGTCTGCGATCACACGAAATTTGAAAACATGGCATTTGTCAATATTTGCCAGGTAAAAGATTTTAATCAGATCATCACGGATTCCGGTCTGGATGAGAAGCTCAGGCGCGAAATCCTCGAGGTAAATCCGAATTTATTGTGTGTCTAACTGCAGCAAGAATCGAACCGTACTTCTACGGTTCGATTCTTGCTTAAATCTGCCCTTCCATGATTTTTTTTGAATAGGAAAGCGCTTCTGCGATTCCCCCTTGAAGCACACCGGGAACGATCATGCTGACGCTTTTTTTAACTTCATCCAGCGCATTTTGTGGAGCATAAGAAAATCCTGCCAGTTTCAACATCGGCAAGTCAGTCATTCCATCGCCTGCAGCATGAAAATCAGATAAGGGGATGCCGCATAATTCCGAAAGCCTGCGGATCGCCTCAGCTTTTCCGGCGCCTTTTGGAACAATATCCACAAAATATTTACTCGAGAAAGCAAAAATTGCGTGTTTTTCAGAGAAAAAGATCCGGCATGCTGAAAGATCCTCTCTGCTGTCACCGCACATGACAATTTTTAAAATATGACCGCGGATACTTGCGATATCTTCGATCGGTCCTTCATTCTCGATCGCAATCCCTCTCAGATTCAATCGATTGTTGCGGCGTATGACGTAAATATGATCTTCGGTAAGTACCTGAATGCTGATATCCGGAAACTTTTCATAAACAATTCGAATAGGCTCTAAAATTTCGTCATGATGAAACGACTGCATCCAAAGATAATGGTTTTCTTTGAAATCGTACAAAGCTGCTCCCCCATAAACAATACAAGGCAGGTTCGGATTTAATTCTTGGGCAATGGATTGTGTTGCAATGAGGGATCTGCCGGTGCAAAGCGAAAATAATCCGCCTGCTGATTGGAAATCTTGTACTGCCTGCCGGATTGAAGGAGGGAGAGAAATCTCTCTTGTAACCAAAGTCCCGTCAATATCAGAAAGGAAGACAATTTTTTTCAAAAAGTTACCTGAGTCGAATGATGGAGTTGGTATCAGCGGAGCGGCGTATGGCATCGATGGTTCTGATCACTTCAACACTCTGATCCAATGTGACAATATCCGGTTGAACACCACGGTCTACACAATCCAAAAAGTAAGCAAGCTGTTTTGTGTAAGCATCATATTGCTCGACGTTGATAATTTCCGGCGTTTTTCCGTCTCGGAACAGCTTTAAGACGGCAATGGCGCCATTTCTTTGATTAATATCATAACCGGCGCTATAGATATATTCAGCAGTTGCTTTGCTTCCCATAATTTTTGCAGTCATTGTGAACGGATAACCGGTTTTCATCGTAAAGGAAGTTTCAGCAACACCTTTTGCTCCGCCTGAATAAATTAAAGATGCAAATACATTATTGTAGCAGTTCGTATCGCTTTTCGTGGCGACCGTATAAACGCTCTCTGCCGGTCCATAAAGATAGTTCATAAAATCAATGTCATGAACCAGCATATCATACATAGCCCCACCGCCGGTCACGGGATCAAAAAGCCAGTCATTCCCCCATTTTTGAGGTTCGGAACAACGCGAAAAATAGCTCATATATATATCTCCGAATTCGCCATTTTTCATCATCTCTTTGATCTCCCGATAGCCAGTCCAGAAGCGTACAACTTGTGCCGTCATATAGATGATCCCAGTTTTTTGAACGACAGAACGGATTCGTTCGGCTTTTTCAACAGTCATTTCAAGTGGTTTTTCACACAAAGTAGCTTTTCCATATTCAGCACACAGACTGACATAATCCGAATGAATATACGTCGGTAGCGAAAGAATGCAGACATCGATTTCCGGTACTTTTTCCAGCATTTCTTTGGCATCGGTAAAGCAGGGGCAATTTACTTTTTGAGCAGCAGCCTGCGCTTTTTCGTGGATAATATCCGTGATTGCCACGCATTTTGCGTTTGGTAGATTATTGATTGCTGCAATATGGCTTTTAGAAATCATCCCGGCACCAACGATCGCGACAGCATAAGTTTTCATCATCAATTCTCCTTCAGAAAGACAGATACATTAAAACCCCCTCAGGCAACAGGGCAATAATTCGATATCTGGAAAGACCTGCTGCGATAAGAAAACCATCTTGTTGTTGTGTTGTTTTTGCACTTCGCATAAAAACAACACAACAATTTATGATCCTTGCCAAATTTCGAATCGTTGACAGGAGGGGGAGGGATTCATTATCAGGCTAGCGAATTGAGCGTACTTTATCCATGAATTCTTTTACACGGTCAAGATCTGTGTGATTCTCAAAAATTCCGTCTTTTTTAAATGTGGTACCAACGACGGCGCCGTCGGCTATTGAAAGTATTTTTTCGATTGTGGTAACTTTGCAGCCGGTGTTGGCAAAAACTGCTGTATCCGGAATTGCTTCTTTAACGCTGGCAAGTACGTTTGTATCTGTTGATGCACCGGCAGTGATGCCTGAAACGCAAATAACATCCGGACGGTTGTTGAATACCGTTGTCTTTGCGATTTCCACAATATCCCGATCCGCAAGATATTTTGCCGCTTCAGGGACAATATTAAAGAACATTTTCAGATCCTTCAGCCCCAGTCGCATTTTGTGACGCATAATTTCTCCGGTATTGGTGTCCCAAAGGCCGAAATCGCTGGCGTAGACACCGCTCATGATCTCACGGATAAAAAGCGCTCCGGTTGCAGCTGCCAGGTCAATCGATGCATAAGGATCCCAAAGAACGTTGACTCCAAATGGAATTTTGATTTCACTTTTAATTTCACCGATAATCCGCGCCATTGCAGCCGTTGTCTCAGGCTTAACTTTACGCAGATAAGGAAGGCTGAATTCATTTGAGAACATCACCGCATCCACACCGCCTTCCTGCAGAGCGAGAAACTCAGTCCGAGCCATATCGACTACTTTTTGCATTCCTCCGTCTGCGTCATAGTATGGATCTCCCGGTAAAGCGCGGAAATGACACATCGCTACAATAGGTTTTTGGGTTTTAAATAGCTGCTGAATCCATTGCATAGTAAATAAATCCTCTTATGGTTAATGTATAGAAAGACATGCTGAAAATTGGTTTTGATGACGAGAGAAACACTTCCCTTGTTTTTGTACTTCTGATCATTTTAAAAAAATAAAATGATCATCTATTCATATTATAAATTGAGTTTATCATTAAACAAAGCTTGTGTCAAAGTGAAGCCTTTAAAAATCAATCAATAATATCCAAAAGTTTGAAAAAACTTATCAAATATAACCGAAAAGTAAAAATACTTACTTTTCGTGAAAAAAAATGAAATCACAATGTTTCAAATTTTTGAAAAATTGATCAAAAAATCTTGACGTCATCGAAAAAACGATTTATGATAAAAAACATCACAAAGAATTCATACGATTGTATGAACAAACAAGATTGGCAGTACCTTTACTGTCTGATCTTAAAATAATGACAAAAGGAGAAAATGATATGAAGAGGTCTTTATTATTAACCATTGTTGTACTGTTGGTTCTCAGTGTGTTCAGCAGCGTAGCTGCAGAGGGCGAACTGAGAGAAATCACTTATGTTCTGCCACGTACCGCTGAAGTTCTTGAAGATACTCCTTTCTGGGTTGCCCAGAATCTTGGTTATCTTGCTGAAGAAGGCTTGACACTCAAGATGGAACAGGCATTTGGTACTACCGACCTGAAAATGGTAGCAACCGGCCAAGCTGATTTCGCTGCTCCCGGACCATCCTTCATACTGGCTGGAATTGAAGAAGGTCTCCCCATTAAAGTCGTATCCGCATATGATGCAATCAATATTTGGGGTATGTGTGTTCTGAACAACAGCAAGGTTCAGACATGGGATGATATGAAAGGCGCAGTTGAAAAATACGGCAAAAAATTAACCGTAGCGCTGGGTGATGCTTCCTGGGAAATGCTTGTTACACCAACTCTGGTTGCCGCAGGTGTCGATCCTGTGAAGGATATCGAATGGGTTGTTGCCGGTGAAAACCGCTATATCCAGGTTGCTGAAGGAAAACTGGATATGTTGTTCACATGGCCAGGAGAAGCATGGCAATTGATCGGACAGGGTTATGATTTCAAATATATCGACGGTGATGACGTATTGAAGACCAATTCAAACTCAATCATCACCAATCTGGATCTGATTAAAAATGAACCGGAAGTAGTACAGGGTTTCGTCACTGCTTTAGCGAAGAGTATCTATTTTGTCAAATACAATCCTGAAGCTGCCGCAGCCGTTTCCTGCAATCAATGGCCGAATATCGATGTAACGTGGAAAGCTGCTCTGTATGTTCAACAAGGACGCGCCTATCAAATGTTTGGCGCCCCAGGCGGACCGGATGAGCAAAAGCTTCTGGATAACATTGGATTCAGCTGGGAAGATAAATGGATGCTGAATGTGAAAGTTGCCAAGGAATCCGGTGTAATTAAGACAGATTTGACAGCTGACCAAATCTTCACTAACGAGTTCTTCGATAATACATGGGATCGTGCCAAGGTTGAAGCTGACGCTGATTCTTATGATGTTGCTTCTGCAAAAGCAAGATATAAAGCAGAATAAGGAATTCAACTTGATTTGTAATTCCCGGGAGATTTTTTCTTCCGGGAATTTAAATTAATAGAATGCTTTCAAGAATGAAAAAACTTTTCTTAATCTTACTCATTGTATTATTTTTTCCCCCCTTATTGACGGTTAAAGCCGAAACTACACAAACGCAAGAATCAGAGAATAGTATAGCTGCATTGGTTGACGGGAAGCCGATTTTTTGGAGTCAGGTTGAAGCTCAAATGACAACGCTGAATATGATGTATCAAAATTTAAGCGGCAGCCTGAGTGATGAAGAAATTGCAGAAAAAAAATTAAAGGCAAAATCTGAAATTTTAGATAAACTCATTGAACAACTTGTTGTTCAAAACAAACTTGCTTCTCTTGGGTTCATCGTTACCGATGAGATCAAGACACAAGCTGAGGAAAGTTATCAATCGACCGTCAAGGTCATTGAAGATTATGTAAAAAAATCTTATCCGGATATCAGCAAGGAAGATTTGGAGGAAACTGCACAGTGGATTCTAAGCAATCAAGGGCTATCCAAAGAATCGATTGTGGAAAGTGCAATCCAAAATGCATTATTTGACGCTTACAAGAAGCAGATTGAAGATGAAACGGATCGAATGGATGAATCTGCTGTAAAGGCATATTACAATTCGTTATATTCCGAACAAAAAGAATCTTTTTCCAACGATATCAATCTTTATGAACAAGCACTTCTTTCAGGAAAACCGGTTATTTTTCGTCCGGTTGAAACCCGAGTTATAAAACAACTCTCTATACCGTTCGATGATGATGTCATCGATTTGATCAATCAGCTCAATGCATACGGCTCAAAGGATGAAGCCGAAAAAATGCGGATGGATCAATATGATCGAATATCCGCGAAATTGAATCAAACAATGGATCGACTGAAATCCGGAGAATCTTTTGATGCATTAATCGAAGAGTTCTCAGAAGGCAGCGACGCTGTCAATTATGTGTCAGAACAATCTACTCGATTTTCGGAAGAATTTAAAAACGCTGCTATGTCGATTGAAACATTGGGACAGTTTTCCGAACCGATCAAGACAGCGTATGGGTATCTTATTTTATGTTGGGATGCAACGCTTGAAGCTGCCGATCCGGTGGCATTTGAAGATGTTAGAGCAGACCTGGAAAGTCTTTTATCGGAATTCAATTGCAACAGAGCTATTGCCGATCAGAAAATGCAGTGGTTGAAAGAAGCGAATATCGAAATCTTTGAAGACGGGCTAAAATAGAGGTAGACAAAATGAACCTTTTTGCAGTTTTATTCGATTTTGACGGAACACTCTTTTTTGGCACAACCGATATCAATTATTACGTGATTAATAAAGCGCTCACGGAGATGGGTCTTCCATCCATAACCCGTGAAATCGCAAATTCTACTGTGGGGGACAAGCTGATTGATGTCTCCAAAAAGCTGTTACATACGGAGAATGAAGTTGCTGCTCGGGATTTTATGCGGCGTCTGATCTGTTATACACCAGAAGCAATCGAAACAATTGCAGTGATTGAACCAGATTGCATCCATATGCTGGAAACATTAAACCGCCATGCCCCGCTGGCAATCTGCTCCAATGCAGAAAAAGAGTACCTCGATTTGCTGCTTAAAAAATTTAATCTCGAGCAATATTTTCAATTTATTTGGCACAGAAAAAATGGATTTGATAAAAAGATGGCAGTTTTGGAGTTGAAATCAATTTTGAAAGCCGAAAAAACGATAATGGTTGGTGATCGGGCTGAAGATATTTCAGCGGGGAAAGCAAACCAGTGCATTACGGTTGCGATTCAAAATGATTTTGGAGCAAGAGATGCTCTCGGCGCTGACTTCAACGTTCGGAACCATCTTGAGATGGAATCGATTATTATGCAAATTTTGCATGAGAAGAGGTAAAAACATGATTATAAAAGATATTTTGCGTGAATTTATGCTAACGCCCGCGCCGAGCGGATACGAGAAAGAAATGGCGTATCTGTTGAAAGGATACTTTTCGAAATTTTGCGATGAAGTGCGCATCGATCGAATAGGAAATTGCATTGGGAAAATCAACGGAACCAATCCAGATCTGCCAAAAGCTATGGTTTTTGGACATATGGATCAGCTCGGTTTTATCGTCCGGAAAATTGAAAAGGACGGTTATATACAGGTCGATCGGCTTGGCGGAATCCCTGAAAAAGTTCTCCCGGGTTTAAATTTAATGATACGGAGTGAGGATGGCAGTTGGCATCCTGGAATTTTTGGTCCCAAGGCTCATCATGCAACACCGGCAGAAGAAAAGTATAAAGTGGATCTTGTTACGTCATTATTTGTGGATATAGGAGCAAAAACAAGTGATGAAGTTCGAAAACTGGGTATTGAAATAGGCTGCCCTGCCATCTATAAACCCTCATTTACTGAATTGACGCATTCAGTGATCTCCGGAACAGCGGTGGATAATCGCGGCGCCTGTGCGTGTTTAGTAAAAATGGCAGAATACCTCAAAGGGCAGCGTCCGCAATGTGATGTTTATCTTGTCGGAACAGTATGGGAAGAATTTAACCTGCGTGGAGCAATGATGGCAGCTCGGACTATCCATCCGGATATCGCGATTTCGCTGGATGTCTGTCTTGCTGGCGATACAAAAGATCTGAACAGCAAATTCGATGATGTGGTAGGAAATGGCGCCTGTGTTCAGCTTTACAGTTTTCATGGACGCGGTACTTTGAATGGTACATTACCGCATGAACCGTTGTATAAACTGGCTAAAGAGTGCGCGAGGAAAACTGGTAAGAATCTTCAGCGTTTTGCTGCTCTTGGAATCTTAACCGATGCATCTTATATTCAGTTAGAAGGCAATGGCGTCGCATGCCTGGAAATGGGATTTCCTGCCCGATATACTCACACGCCCGTTGAAGTTTGCGATATGGATGATATTGATGGCCTGGCGGTAATTTGTGCTGAGATGATGCGCAGTATCGATGATCATTTTCAAATCAGCCGGTATTAATTTGGAATTTCCATTCCATTGAAGGTATCAATTCGAGTCTTTTCCATATTTTGTCTCGATGCTTCATTGGAACTGAATTTTGTTTTTGATCAAATCTTTTGGATGGTAGCTAATGAGTAAACAATATTTTTTAGGAATTGATATTGGCACTTATGAGAGCAAAGGCGCTCTGGTTGATGAGGAAGCGCAAATCATTGCTTCTCATTCATGTCCGCATACGATGGAATCACCAAAACCAGGTTATGCGGAACACGATGCAGAAAAAACATGGTGGGCTGATTTTTGCGAAATTTCAAAGGCAATTATTGCGAAATCAGGAGTTTCCCCCCGCGACATTGCCAGTGTTGGCTGTAGTACGATTGCACCTTGCTGCCTCCCTGTTGATAAGGATTTGAACCCGCTTCGTAAGGCGATTCTTTATGGGATTGATGTCCGCGCTGTTGAAGAGATTTCTTATCTTGAAGGACTTTATGGGAAGCATCAGATTTTCGAAAAATGCGGAACTCCGCTGACCTCTCAGTCAGCAGCTGCGAAAATCCTTTGGATCAAGAATCATGAACCGGAAATCTATGCACGAACGGATAAGTTCATCACAGGAAGTACTTACCTTGTCGCAAAACTTACCGGTAAATTTACGATTGACCATTATACGGCTGCCACCTGGGTACCAATCTATGATATCGAAAAAAAGGATTGGGATAGTGATTTGTCGTTATTCTGCAGACGAGAACAATTGGCAGATTGCAAATGGACGCATGAGATTGTCGGAGAGGTCACTGAGAAAGCTTCCCGGGAAACCGGACTGGCTGCCGGAACACCGGTGACGACTGGAACGGCGGATGCTTCTGCTGAAGCTTTCAGCGTCGGTGTCCTGGATCCGGGAGATATGATGTTGATGTTTGGCTCCTCGATTTTCATGATTCATGTCGTTGATCATTTTACAAAGGATGAACGTCTCTGGGCTGGTCCATATCTTTTCCCGAATACCTATGCTATTGCTGCTGGAATGAGCTGTGCCGGAACGTTGACCCGTTGGTTTCGCGATAATTTCGCCAGGGATGTTGCAGCGGAAGCAAATGCAAGTGGAGAGAATGCTTATGCCATGATGGCTGCATTGGCAAAAGATATCCCTGCCGGATCAGAAGGTTTGGTTGTTTTACCCTATTTTTCAGGTGAACGCACACCGATTAATGATCCGCTCGCCAAAGGTTTGATTTTTGGATTAAACCTTCATCATACAAGAGAGCATGTCTATAACGCTTGCCTGGAGGGTGTTGGTTACGGTATTAATCAGCATTTTGAAATCTTTGATGAACGCAATATGAGAACAAAGAAAATCATGGCTGTCGGTGGCGGAACGAAAAATGAAAAATGGATCCAAGCTGTTGCAAATATCAGCGGAAAAACCATTCATACAGCCGTAGTTGAGATGGGCGCTGCTTATGGCGATGCATTGTTATCTGCACTTGGAATCGGTTTTTATCAGAATTCGGAAGAGCTGACAAAGAAAATTCAATTAAAGCGGTCAATTTTTCCTGACATGGCGGTTTATCAAACCTACGCGCCATATCGTGAACAATATTATTTACTGTATCAGGCGACAAAAGATATTATGCATCGTTATTCATGAAAAACCAGCAATTCGAAATATCGACTTGTTATTCGAATGGATCGGGAAGAACTTGTTGTTGTGATGTTTTTATCCGAAGCACAAAAGCATCACAATAACAAAGAATTTTTATCAAAATTTGGATTGTTCATGAAGCTACAGAATGGCTTGATTGAACGGATTTGAATGTTTTTTCCATCGTAATAGCAGTGGGAATACCGCCCATCATCATTCTGTTTGTCCGGAGGAATAATTCATTTTGGAAGATAATGCAAATAAATTGATAAAAAAAGAATCAAATTGAATCATTTAACCTTGTTGATTTGATGATATAAAACTATAATATGGCGAAGAATGATAGAATTCGCTCGATTATGGAAAATTGAATACTTTTGCTGAGGGAGAAAGATATGAAATCACAGATAAAAAAAGGGATCAATATCTGGTCATTTGACCAAAGTAAATCTGTTGAATCATGTATGCAGCTTGCAAAGGATGCCGGTTTCGAAGGAATTGAACTGGCACTGGCGGCTGATGGCCCGATCGGGATGAAAAGCAGTGACGCAGAGATTATCGCAATCAAAAAAGCATCAGAAAAAATCGGAATTGAAATTTGCAGCCTGGCTACCGGACTATATTGGCAGTTTTCTTTGACGAGCAACCGTGAGGATATCCGGGAAAAAGCAAAACAAGTTGTCAAACGTCAGATTGATGTTGCAGCGTTACTTGGGGTTGACTGTATTTTAGTTTGTCCGGGTACTGTCGGCGTGGACTTTAAACCGGAGGATGTTGTTCCTGATGCCGGAAATATCGAATTTTTTGCTGGATCTGAAATTATCGATTATGACGTAGCTTATGAACGCGCACAGAAAGCGTTAATGGAGTTGGCTCCTTATGCGGGAGAAAAAGGCGTAATCATCGGAATTGAGAATATTTGGAACAAATTTTTGCTGAGTCCGCTGGAAATGAAAAATTTTTTGGATGAAATCAATTCTCCTTTTGTCGGCGCTTTTCTGGATGTAGGCAATATGCTTCTTTTTGGTTATCCGGAACACTGGATCAAAATTCTTAATAAACGGATAAAGAAAGTTCATTTTAAAGATTTTCGCAGAGATGCTAAAGGTCTGGCGGGATTTGTCGATTTACTCGCGGGCGATGTTGATTGGGTAAAAGTAATTGATGCATTTGAAGCAGTCGGGTATCACGGTTGGGCGAGTGCTGAAATGTGTCCGACCTATCACCTTTACACAGATCAGATGATCTATAATGCATCGGCTTCAATGGATTGCATTCTGCGCCGAAAATAAGAGAAATCACCTAACTATATAAAAAAAGGAGTGATAACAGCGTAATGGAAAAGAAAGTGAGATGGGAATTTAAACACCTGACTGCCTCTTATGCAAAACAGTTTTTTGAGAGGAAATTGACGCCGGGAATGGATTCCGGAGACTGGAGCATGCGGGATGCTGAAACCGGTTATATCTATGTCTGTCCAAGACCTAATGCAAAATTTGATATTCGCCCCAATTGGAGTGTCATTAAATCGGAACATATTTGTGTCTGTGATCCTGATGGGAATCTGGTCGATGATAACGGATTTCTTCCGACTGTTGAACTTCCTATGCATTTGGCAATCTACAAAGCGAGACCTGAAATTCATGCAATTGTTCACAGTCATCCATTATATTCTTCCGCATTTGCAGCGACTGGCGAAGATATTCCTGTATTGCTGGCTGAACAGGCGTTATTTCTTGGCGGCGATGTGAAATGTGCGGAATACGGGTTGGTTGGCTCTCAGACATTGGCAGATAATATTGTTGCAGCTTTGGGGAAAGATCATCGCGCCGCATTGCTGAGAAATCATGGCGCTGTGATTCTGGGAAAAGATCTGGAAGAAGCGTTTGTTCTTGCTGATTTTCTGGAACATGGCGCTTATGTAGCGATTTTATCAAAAATCGTTGGAAAACCCATTGAAATATCAATGGATAATATTCTTGATCCAAGTTTAGTACTGTGAAAACGCTTATGGAAAATAAAATTTTCAGAATCAACCGTATCAGTAAGTCATTCGGTTCAGAAAATTCTGATAGTAAGGTGGAAGTCATCAAGGAAATCAGTATGGAGATCCTTGAAAAGGAATTTGTCGTTATTTTGGGCAATTCCGGCTGTGGAAAATCGACCTTCCTAAAAATATTAGGCGGTATTCTTCCGGCTTCCTCTGGCAATATAGAATTTAATGGAAAAGACTACGGGCAAGAAATTCCAAGGGATGTACTTAAGAAATTTGGTTTTGTCTTTCAGAACAATAACTTGCTCCAATGGCGAACAACCGAAGGCAACCTTCGCTTCATGCTTGAAATGATGCATCTGAAGGGTGAACAGTGGACGGCTCGTATTGATGAAATGCTGGATATTGTCGGATTAAAAGCATATAAAAAAGAGTATCCACATGAACTTTCCGGTGGAATGCGGCAAAGGGTCGGAATCGCGCGCGCTTTGGTGCATAATCCGGATGTGCTGATCCTGGATCAGCCGCTTGGTGCTCTGGATGCAATCACACGGAAAATGTTGTCTTATGAAATACTGAATATTTGGAAAAAAACGCAAAAGACAGTAGTGATGGTCACGAATAATGTCGACGAGGCGCTGCTTCTGGCAAATCGGATCTTTGTGCTGTCACCGGTTCTTCCTACGACAATTTCCCATGAGATTCAAGTGAACATCCCGATCACTGCGCGTGATGAGAATATCTATGAAAATCAGCGATTTAACGAACTTCGTGAAATGATCAACGATATCGTTCGCTCGACTATATAAGAGGGAGGAAAAGAATTTGAATACAACAACTGCTGTTCAAAAGAAGCGAAAACCGGAATCCATCGGATCCGGATATCTGAACATTTTGGCGCCATTAATTGTTTTAGTCATATTGATTGCTGCTCTTGAATTCTTTACACGCGCTTTTGGTATTTCTCGCTTTGTTCTGCCGCCTCCTACAGATATCATTGCCCAAACCATCAGTAATTTTCCTGAAATCTGGCCTCATTTCTTATTCACATTAAAAATCGTGGCAATTGGTTTCATGATTTCGGTACCGTTGGGAATGCTAATTGCAGCTTTGTTCTCACAATATGAAATTCTGGTCAAAGCCATTTCTCCAGTCATTATCTGGCTAGTGATTACACCGATGATTACGCTGATTCCGTTGATTATGCTCTGGCTTGGAACGGATCCGAACCTTCGGGTGATTGTTGTGATCATTCAGGCAACACCGATCATTACGCTGAATACGTTGAACGGATTTACCAATATTGAAGGTGAAAAATTGGAACTGGCAAAATCTGTCGGAGCTTCAAAGCTGCAGACTTTTATTAAGATTATTTTTATGAATGCAATGCCTCAGGTTTTTACTGGAATTAAACTGGGCTGTATTTTTTCTACCATTGGTGCGATCAGCGCTGATTTTGTTGCTGGAACTGTCGGACTTGGCAGCCGCATTGTTCAATACACGAAGTACAACAGCATCGAACTGAGTTATGGTTGTATTATCATCATCGCATTGATCGGAATTTGCCTGTTCAGCATTGTAGAACTCATTGAAAAACGGATTGTATTATGGAAGAACTAGGGAAAAAAACCTTGCAGGAACCCAGAATCAAATTTGACAATGTAAGCAAAGTTTTCGAAACCCGCAGCCAGGAGATTGTTGCGGTTAAAGATTATTCCATGGAAGTGCTTACAGGTGAATTTGTATCGATTATCGGCCCTTCGGGATGCGGAAAATCGACGCTTATCCGAATGTTAGACGGCATTATCAAGCCGACATACGGAGCCATTTATCTGGATGGAATTCAGGTGAATGAAGAAGGAAAAATGCCGAAAGAAACCTTGAGAAAAATGGGATTTATCTTTCAGCAGCCTAACCTTCTTCCCTGGTATACGGTTCGTGAGAATGTTGCTCTGCCTCTCCGCATTTTTGGTCTCTCAGGACAGGCATGGGAAAAACGCGTGGATGAATTGTTGGAATTGGTTGGTTTGACGAAATCCGGGCAATTGTTTCCATATGAAATTTCGGGTGGAATGCTGCAGCGGGCAGGTGTGATCCGCGCAATGGTTCATGATCCGGAGATTCTGTTGATGGATGAACCTTTTGGCGCATTGGATGAATTGACGCGGGAGCAGCTTAATATGGAACTTCTGGAGATTTGGAAAGAAACACGGAAAACCATTATCTTTATCACGCATAACGTCGAGGAAGCTGTCCTCCTTTCCTCCCGAATCTACATTATGGGAACGCAGCCGGGCAGATTGGTATCCACCGTGAATATCGACCTTCCCAGACCTCGATCTTTGAAAATGATTACACAGCCTGAGTTTATTAGTTATAAACAGAAACTGACAAAGCTCATCGGTGATTTAGACTTGAGCAAGATTAAGTAATGAGAGGAAAAATATGACGAAAAAAAGAATTGAGAGTTTTATAGCGCCAATCATCATGTTTCTTCTCATCTTTACAGGCTGGGAGATTATCGTTCGGGCATTGAAGATTCCAAAGTGGCTTTTGCCAATGCCTTCGCAAATATTTAAATCGATGATTGTGAACTTTCCAGCATTTTGGCCGCATATTTTAGTAACAATTGAAACGGTACTGCTCGGGTTTATCATTGCGGTTCCGATCGGTATTCTGCTTGCATCCCTGATTACCAGTTTTAAAGTCGTCAATGCAGCGTTATCACCCTATGTTACATTTCTGGTGATGGTTCCTTTGATCTCATTGGTTCCCCTGCTGATGCTTTTCATGGGATATGGCATGAATGTACGGGTTGTTACAGTAATTATTCAATCCTTTGCGGTTGTCAACATGAATGCCTGTACCGGATTTAATAATGTGCCAATCATGCGGCAAGAGCTGATGCAATCATTGGGCGCTTCCAGATTACAATCTTATCGGCGTGTGATACTGCCAACAGCAGCTAGTGATATTTTTACAGGAGTCCGTCTGGCAGGAATTTTCGCCACTACCGGATGCATCAGTGCAGAATATGTTGGCGGTAACATGGGATTGGGCAGTCAGATTATCAAATATTCGCAATTCCTGAAAACGACCGAATCTTTTGCCTGTATTTTTTACGTGACGATTGTCGGTCTTATGATGTATTGGCTGATTTCTTTTGCACAAAAGAAAATCATCAGTTGGAAAATCTAATAAAAATAAAAGAGAGGTGGGAAAACTTCCGCCTCTTTTTAATTTTGGAGTAAAAAAAATGGACAAAAAACAACAGGTTTTTCATTATATCGATCAGCATCAAGAAGAAATCGTAAGTTTTCTGAGGAAACTTGTCAGTTTTAATACAATCAATGATGGTGAAAGCCATGGCAATGAACTTCCTATGCAGTTGTATTTATCAGAACTGATGAGGAAAGAGGGTTTTGACACTGTCATCGAGGCAGCATACGACGAGGAGAAAAAACGTCCTAATGTAATCGGCAAGATTAAAGGAACCGGTGGAGGTAAGTCATTGGCGCTTATGGGGCACAGTGACGTGGTTCCCATCAGTTTTCCGGAGCGTTGGGTTTGCCCGCCATTTGAACCAAAAGAGATCGATGGAAAACTGTATGGCCGCGGGACGAGCGATATGAAAGGTGGCCTTGCTGCGGCTTATTATGCCATGAAGGCGATCCGTGAAGCGGGGATCAAGCTTCGCGGGGATATGATCTTCCATTCATCGGTTGGAGAGGAATCGCAATCGGCTGAAACAATCGGTGCAGAACGGGCGCTCAAAGATCATTATCATACCGACTTTGCGATCTGCTGTGAACCCAGCAATCTGGAAATTCACATTGCATCGTCAGCGCTTGTTTTTTTCAAATTAATTGTTGAGGGAAAAGGAGTGCATGTCTCAGCTCGCGGGCAGATGCTGTTTCCTCAACCGAACGGCCTGTCCAGCGGGAACGATGTCGCTGTAGATGCTTTCCGCAAATCACTGCCACTTGTCGATTATATCAATCGGCTTGAGACAGAATGGAATCATCGTTATCGTGATCCGATCATGGGCTGGGGCGGAAAACCGGGGCATGATCAGCAAGGTGTGGGTGTTTTTACCATCAATCCCTGTGATATTCGAGGTGGTGAATATTTGGGAACCGTTCCTTCGCGCATGGAATACACGTTCAGTATCTGGTATCCGGATCGACTGGTCAGCCGGGATGAGCTGCTGGATGAAGTGCGCCGGGGAATCGCTGCGATCGCATCAACGGATGACTGGCTGCGTGTGCATCCACCTGTTGTCGAAGCTCCGGTCATCCAGGATTGGCCGGGTTTTCATGTGGACGAAAAGGAACCGGGAGTTCAGGTTTTGCAGAAAGCTGTTTTGGAGGCAACCGGCGATCCGGCTGTACTTTCTGGATTCCGGGCAGTTTGTGATGCATATTACCTCAATCGAAATAACATCAAAACTATCGTTTTAGGTCCCGGAGCCATTAATAATTCCGTACATGGTGATAATGAGTTCATTGTGATTAAGGATTTGATAAAAGCTACCAAAATTTACGCTGCGATGGCGATGGACTGGTGTGAAATCGATGATTCGATCAGCTCATAAAAAATGCAGCTAGCGGTTCGCGAAACCGGAAAAATGAATTATTGTTGTGCAGTTTATTACACGAAGCGTAAGACTGCACAACAATAAAGAATCATCTCCATATTTCGAATTGCTGAAATGGCAGGTATAAACGTGAAGAAAAATAATCAAGCCATCAGTCTTTCCATACTGGTGATTGTTTTGATCACATTGTTGATCTTTTTCGTTGGAAAAAGCAAAAAAGATCAACAACCTTTTGGGCTTGGT
>Ga0116193_1001276_pt1 | contig 21290 bp, 22 predicted proteins | sample AD_UKC115_MetaG_FD_89892 | JGI IMG/M metagenome (GOLD analysis project Ga0116193, IMG submission 89892) | Active sludge microbial communities of municipal wastewater-treating anaerobic digesters from Hong Kong - AD_UKC115_MetaG | ecosystem: Engineered > Bioreactor > Anaerobic > Digestate... | reverse complement strand
TTTGAAGACCGTGATTGAGAAATCTATGGAGAAGGCTTACAAACTTTCTCTTTCTCTCGTCAGAAAAGAAACGCCGTTAGATTTAAAGCTTTTACCTGCCGAATGCCCCTACACGTTTGAGCAAATCATGGATGAAACGTTTTTTCCTGAGTAGGGTAGTATTTCGCCCCTTCCTGCAAACGATTATAACGCGATGCTGCCATTTCTTCTTGAAGCCGTTTTAATGCAAACTCGGCAGAGGCACGATTAGCTGGATGGTAGTCATTCCGTTCTCTTTCCAGCTTGTCAAAGTATTGCACGCCCCAGATATACCCGATACACGCGGGAATCATGATGAACCACAAGCCAAAGTGTCCGAAAGGTTCTGTCAGATAAACGAGTCCGAAAGCAGTTATGAAATAAATAAGCGCACGAGAGCAAGCATATACAAAGCTATCGCAGGTAAAACGCTTAAGAATAGGGAGGTAGATGAAAAGAATCGGGCTAGCAGGGACAGGGCTTAAAGCAAAGAAAATACAAAAGGCCTGCAAGAAAAACACCTCATTAGGTGAGCTTGCCCTCTCGAGCAAAAACGGGAGAAAGAAAACCATACAGGAAATAATGCAAAATTTTGTTTTCAAAATGGTTAACGGATATGTTTTCATCACGAGTATAAGACTAAGAATAACAGTAGAAACTTGAACAAGAGAAACATAAAAATTTTGGTGAATAATCTGTTCTGGTGTATATCCGAATTTAGTTTTTAAGACATTCCCGCAGTATATATATACGAAATAGAAGAAAACGGGCCATCCGCTTTGAACGAGAAAAGACGCCAGAAGGGTTTTTTTATTGGCTTTCTCTTTCCAGATTGGATTTGTACTTTTCAGTAATTCTGCAACTTTTCCCGTATTATGAGGATCTTCATCTTTAAGAGTTCTTTTCATGCGCCTTTTCATGTCCGCAAATTCAGGAGTTTCCCGAAGACGTGTGCGAGCCATGGCACCAACAAAGGCGATACAAGCGCCAATCCAGAAGGCGAGACGCCAGTTGAACCCCTTTGTTGTCACGAGAGAAGCTATCCCTAAAGCAAAAGCAGGACCAAGAGCCGTAGACAATGAAATCATAGCTACAGCGAAATATCTTTCAGGGACTTTAATGAGTTCTGCCAAATAAATCTCTGCACCTATGACCTCTCCCATAGAGGACAAACCTTGAACGATACGACATCCTGTAACGATCCAAGACGCTGCGATGCCAATCTGGGAGTAGGTTGGCAGGTTAGCCATCATCAAGCATGACAATGCCATCATCGTTGTCGTCATAACCACCGTTGTCTTGCGTCCTATATGGTCGCCTATATAGCCGAATAAAAGTGCGCCAAAGGGTCTCAATACATAGGTTGAGCAGAAGGCAAAAGCCGTAAGCAGGGCAGCGGTATGGGGATCGGTTTTTGGAAAGAAAAGATCGTTAAGTAAAACAGCCATGTGAACGTAGAGCATAAGATCAAAATATTCGAGAAAAGTCCCTACTTGTAAAAGTCCAATGGCTTCTTTCTGTTCACGTCTTAGAGAAGAAAACATAATTTATTATTCTTGTCTTTTTTATCTCTTTCTATCAAATATCAAAAATCACTCTCTCGTCAAAAAGAAATTCAATTTAGACAGGAAAAATCGACATTTACAATCGATGAAGAGAAAAAACGCTTTATAATTAATTTTTTATTCCCACGAAGGGTATCGGCATGGTAGGTTTTCTTTTTTGTAGGACTCTATCGTCTTTGTCCTCAATCAAGGGAACAAAGACGAAGAGATCCTAACAAAAAACTTTTCCTGATGTTTTGCCTACTCATGGAAAAGATAAGGCACAACCACTGGCATGATTGTTGAATAACTTAATAAACGACTTTATTAAGAAAAACAATCAAAAAAACCTTGTGACTGCAAGCCTTTCTTTTCCTCTCTTCCAAAACTTCAGAAAAGTCTCGTGGTGCTGTGCTTGCGCAGCAGAGGGCAAAATTTTGATAAAAGGATTTAAAAATATGGTTGTAGAGTCTTCTGTTCCTCTTCAGGACGTAACATTTTCCTATCATAGATCCATTTCAGAGAAGTATGGAGAAGGCGTTGCCAAGCTGTGTCACAAGGTGTTGTTTTATTGCAATCTTAATAAGGAAAAAGGGCGAGATGCTACAGTTTATCTCTCCGCTCGCAAGCTGGGAGAATGTTTGGGTAGATCAACACGATCAATACGAATGTATTTTGCAGCCGCCCGCGAAGGTGGACTGATAACAACGAAAAAATATTATAAGGACGGGTTTCTTGTAGGCAACCTTGTTGCTCCTACTGAAAAGCTTCTTGCACTAGGGGCAGGCAAAGATTGCATCATGGTTAGGAAAGAATTTCCTAAGGGTGGTGAAGAAATTGCACCATGGTTAGGCAAAGATTGCCGCTCTTTATATATAAAAAATATATATAATAATATAAACACACCTACTGCGCTCGATGCGCACGCTTTGCATCCTGCCATCGCCGACGCGACTAGTGTAAGTGGTGCTCAAAATGAGATGATGAAGATTATCAAAAAACAGGCTAAGACCATTCAGCTTCTACAAGAGAAACTGAACGCTTTTGAATCCACCTTGACGAGTTTCCATAATCTTAATTCCCACTCTCAAGCTGAGATGCCACCAGAATCCCAGCAGACACCACTATCCCCTGATATCTCCCGAACAGACACCCCCAAGAAAACTGGAGAGGCACAAACTCTCAAAGAAAAACAATTCGACGATTGGTACCAACTCTATCCTCGCAAGGTCTCGAAACAGAAAACGCGTGAAGCATTTGGAAAAGCATTGAAAAAGATTCGCTATAAAGACTTGATCACCATGACTAAAGCTTACATAAACGCCAATGAAACGCAGGAAACCCTAAAACGAGAGAATGGCAAGTTTATCCCTCATCCGACGACATGGCTTGACCAGGAAAGATGGGAAGACTACAGAGAATCTCTCCAGAGAAACGCAGCGATGAACGAAAAATGTGCACAGCTGAACCAGACAAGCACAGAAACGGTTTGTTTAAACGAAACAGACAGGAAAATCCACGAAGCGTTAAGAACCCGTATCAGGGCGGATGATTATCACTCATGGTTCGTTCAAAGCGACTTTCATTTCTCCAGAACGGATTCCTACGCGAGCAGTGGCAAAAAATATGCGCTGTGCTTTGCAAAGGGCGGATTTACTGTAAACGCAATTCAAAGCAGGTTTTCAACCGATCTTCGTTTCGCTGTCGAGCAAGTTCTTGGAAGAGAGTACGGTTTTGAGATAAAGCAGAAAGAGGCGGTGCAAAAGGAACTTGATCAGATGCTTTCAAGCCCTATCATCTTACCCAATCCGCCAAAAACAGCGCGGATGAGTCTTGGGAAATCTCATATTCCTGCTCAAATCTCGGTTGAGAGACTCGAAAAGCGATCAGGAGGTTTTTCTGTCGGTGTTCTGATCAACAAATTGAACTTAGGCATTTCAAAATGAAGATTTCCACATTTTTATTCCATCCAGAATTCTTTTGGACTCCGGATGACTTCAAAAAAGTCATTCCAAACAGGATATTTTGGGAGAAATGATATCTTTATTTACGAATATAGAAAGTTATATTAATTTTTTTGCCAAGAGGTTTTGATGATTTTTTTCAGGAAAACATTTTATTTTCTTTTGATTTTCTGTTTGTTTTTTTCAGCAGAAAGCATTGCAAGCCGTCTACCTGAAGATTGGATTGATTTAGATTGTTTATATGGAGAAGAACGCCGTCAAGTTCAAAGCCTTATTAGTAAAAGAAAATATTTTAACAGACTCATGGATAACGAAGAGTTTTCAGAAGCGTTAAAATATTCTCAACGTATTTTACAAAATAATTATCACACCAAGGCAGATGAGAAAGTTCTAAAAAATCTTTGCAGAGGTCTTGAGAGCATTAGCGCGATGCGTGAGCATTTTCATACCAAGCTTAATGAAAAAGAGTATAGATACGCACGTGACTACTTAACAAAAAAGATATTAAGTCATCCCTACCATGATAAAAACGATCAAATTCTTATAGACCTCGTTGACACAAGGGCTCAGCAAAGCATTAATGCCATGATCAGCCATCTTCAGAATCTGATTAATGAAAAAAAATACACAAGCGCCTTGGAATATTCTAAAACTATATCAAGTCATTCCTGTTGCACAGATACAGAACGCAAGAAAATCAAACAGATGAAAGCGCAATGTTACAAAAAATTAAATCAACGGAAGGCTTACCCATCAACAACGAACCATCAGAACAAGAATCGCGCTTCTGAAAGCGTCAAAAATTCCTCAGCATGTGAAAAACCAAACCAAGGATGGACATATTCATACATGGACGAAGGATTTGACCTTGAGGTATGGAAACATGAAAAGGGTCTCCCCTCTACTTTTAATCCGAAAAGTTTTAGACGAAATAAAATTTAGGCGAACGCTCAAGTAACCATTAAAGTATCCTCGATTGTCTAGACGAGGAATCAGGTTTTTTGAAGAGAGTTCTGGTCACTACTTTCCTCATTTTCTTTCTTTATAAACCCGCCGAGGCGTTTTGTAATTCAACGCCTGAAGGGGTTCTGACAGAATTGTAAAATTTGATATTGAGGGTGCTTGAGCCAGGGTATTGTTTAACAAAGCTCCTGCTATATTTTAGATTTTAATTGTAAAAAACCTTGAACAAGAAGAAAATGTATTATATGAATTACATTTCAGGAGTCAAGGACATGACCTACTCGATTCGGTTACCACAGGACGTAGAAGATCGACTCAAAAACCTCTCTGCAAAAACAGGACGCAGAAAATCTTTTTACGTTAAAGAAGCTATCCTTGAGCATCTTGATAACTTAGAAGATATTTACTTAGCTGAAAAACGGCTGGAAGATCTTCGTGCTGGTCGCACCCACACTATGCTTCTTCAAGATGTGATGAAACGATATGGTATGGAAAATTGAGATAGAAGCTTCTGCTAACAAGGAGTTGGATAAGATCGATTTTCAACAAGCCAGGCGTATTTTGCGCTTTCTTTTTGATCGTGTTGCACATTTGGAAGACCCTCGAAGCATCGGTGAGGCTCTGACAGGTTCTCGCTTTGGCAGTCTTTGGAAATATAGGGTTGGTGATTATCGCATCATTAGCAGCATTGAAGACAAGGAATTGAAGATTCTTGTAATAAAAATTGGCAACCGAAAAAAAGTTTATCATTAGACTGGAAAACTTTTCGTACAATTATATGGAATGAGCAAAATATTTCCAGACCCTACAGGGTTTTTTACATTTTTAGGGGTCATTTGCAGAAGGGGGCGAAATACTACCCTAAGGATGTCTTTTGATTCCGTTTGAGGATATCGGCAACGGTATTCTTGCTTATCCCGAATTGCGATCCGTGTAAATGTTGGCTACGGACACGCCTCTTGGACCTACTTACAGATAGGGTAGATGATCGTATTAGGGGTAGCTTGAGAAAAGGGAATCTAAAACGACCTCTAAGGATGAGGCGTATAGGCATAAACCGTACAAGCAGGAAAATCCTTACGGCCTAAATCCAAAACCGTCCCGTCCTGGCTTCTCCTTCCAGACGCTCCAAAACACGAACGGGTGTATCGTCGCTAAAAAGATGACCACACAGGAGAAGATTAGTCTGGTACATCCGCCTGACTAAAGGAGATAAGAGATCCGCGCTCGCTATAACCCAGCCCCCCAAGGTGGAACGAGACAAAGTCATCTATTTTCAATATTCTGGCGATATTCGGCGCCTGATTTATACGACCAACGCCATCGAGGGGTTTCACCGGCAGGTACGAAAATTTACGAAAACCAAGGGCGCTTTCACATCAGAAAATGCCCTTTTCAAGCTGGTTTATTGTGCCTGCCAGAAAATCGGGGAAAAATGGAGTATGCCCTTGGCAAATTGGGCGTTGACCATTTCTCAGCTTGACGTATATTTTGAAGGTAGACTCAAACTTCAGATCAACGTTTAACCGTTGACACAGTTAGTTGAACACTCTCACATAGCTTGCGCGGCAATACCCTAACGTAGCGACAAAGGCCGCCAAAAAGTCTTTCCCTTTGCGAAACTCAACCCAATCCACTTGCATTTGACGCCCAGGCTCAGTCTCAAACCGTACCAATTCTTCAACGATAACTGGCTTGAGAGACCTTACATAAATCCTTAATTGAGTGAGTCCCCCTTGATACCCTTGACTTTTAATCTCTTGCCACAGAACAGTGGCAGGAAGCCATACAGGATGACAAGAGCGGATCCTTTGATTCAAATAATCTTTGTAAGGCTCCAACTTTCCCCTTACAGCCAATCGCTTTTTGTAAAAAGGAATCCCCTCCCGTTTGAGATATTTGCGAACTGTATTCACTGAAATACCAACCTCGTCAGCAATCCCTCTGAGGCTTTTCCCTTGTCGGCGCAATATTTTTACTTCCATCGTTTGTTCCCACTTGAGCATTGTTACAAACCTCCTTTCACAAGAAGGTTAAACCCAGGGGTGTGTCAAAATTCAACCGATGACATGTATCATTTTACCTCCGTTGCTAACACATATGAAGCAACTCAGAACATTGCAGCGCAGAGTAGCACAATGGCGTATGAATAATCTCGGGTATGTGAGCGAATCAAAGGCAGCAGCGCGTTCAACTCATTATCTAGGACTTGCTCAAAATGCTCTAAAATATTAAAAATGACGGTAATCATTTTTGTCGTTGCATACCTCTTCAGCCCCTCATAAGAAGGTGAAGCTTCAGAAGACAAGTAGACAGGAATAAAGGGAGAAGAAATTCCCGCTTCTTTTTTACGCGGGAATGTCCCTGGCGCTTTATCTGCTGGCTCCGAGGCAAGAGGAGAAAAATCAACCTCATGAGCAGAAGCTCCTCCCTTAATTCTTCTGAGCCATCGCGAAAAAACAGCGTACGAAATCCCGTGAATCTTGCAATATTCTCCCCTCCCTAATCCACGCGTATGCCAGTCTTTAATCAACGACTCCCATTCAGCCAAAGAGCGATACCGGCGTTTCTTTGTCTTTAATGTGGTGTTCATTGCCGTCATGACTCCTAATAATTCTCCAACTGAAAGTATCGAAGTTCCTTAAACCCTTTACAAGACGTACTTCACAGTACGCTTACAAATAAGGAACATAAAAAGCATAAGATTGGGCGGGTTCTGAATGAATTTTACGATTATATTAATTTAAATAGTGCCTTTATTCCCAACTATGGTGAGCGTTATCGTCATGGAGAAGCCATCTCATCATCTCTGGCAGAATCAGCAGTGAATGAGGTTGTTAGCAGAAGAATGGCTAAAAAACAGCAGATGAGATGGACACAAAAAGGAGTCCATTTACTTCTTCAAGTGAGAACAAAAACTCTTAATAACGAGATCAAGGATTCTTTCAAAAACTGGTATCCAAAAATGGATCAAAATGTTGGAGATCCTCTCTCTTTAGCTGCATGACCCCCAAGTTTTGAATGGTCTCGGATTTTAGACCCCTTAAGGGACATTAAATCTTTTGTCCATAATAATTGAGCCTTTGTAAAAACCAGTCATTCAGTTCTCGGAGGCCATTTTTCGATTGGTAGTGTATTCCTTCCCATCCAGCTTCTTGACAAGACTTAATATTAGCCATTGAATCATCTATTAAAATTTTCTTACCTGATTTTATAGCTACATTAATTTTTTCAAAAAAACTTTTATTATTTTTAAATTTCCCTAAATCAGATGATATATAATACCCTGAAAAATAATTATTTAATCCTTTTTCATTCCATAAAAATTGATGGCGCTCTTTAGATTGATTAGAAGCTATATATAATTCTATTTCTTTCCGATTTTTTAAATTTGATATTATTTCCAAAAGGTTTTGATCAAATTGACTTTCTTTATTAAACCAGATTTTTATTACTTTATCGGCTTCTATATTATAACCATTTTGTAAAAGCACCGCCGTTAAAGTAGCTGTTAGATCTATTTTTCCAAGTAAGATATCTTTAAAGTAAGGAATAAAGAAATCTTTTGTTAAAACATTTGGATCAATTCCTGTTTCATTAAATAAATCATTATCCCAAATTCTTTCCTTTGTCGGATTATAGCCACTTTGTGGTATTAAAACCCCATCAATATCAAAAAATATATGAATCTTTGAGGTATGAGGAGAGAGAAAGAAATTTGAAAGATCAATCTCTATGGGAGACTCTGAAATATTACCCATTATAACATCTGATCCAAGGATATATAAGTCTTTAGGAATAAAAATTTCATTTGAATATTTTATATCTTGTAAATTCCACCAATGCATTTTTTCTATAATTTTCTTCTCTTTCACGTCAATATTAGAAAAATCAAAGCTATTGATAACATTGGATAACCTTACTAAAAAATAATATTCATCATTAATATTTTTTTGGTCTTTTTGCGATTGTCCATGCCAAACTATGGGACCGATATCAACTTCGGATATTCCAGTTTTTTCTTCGAGTATCCTAAAAGCGGCATGCTTTAGAGATTCATTAGGTTTAACGCTTCCACCAAGCGTTACCCAACAAGGTTTTTCTATAGGCGCTTTAAGACCTGCAGGCTTATTCAATTTTATTAGTAGAAAACGATCTAAGGGGTCAATGATAATTAATCTTGTTTTTTTTTTACAGGAAGATTATATTCTAAGCCTAGTTCTATATTATTATCCTGTAGTGATCCAGACGCTTGACAAGTAAAAACCTCTTGAATAATAAAAAATATTACTAGAAGCATTAGCATTATATTTTTTCTCATCTTAAAACTACTCTTAATTAGTTATTCAATCGATTAGCATTCTATGTTAAATTCCTTCAAGGTCAGAGTGATTAACTACCCTATTAACCCCAAAGGCCATTGAGCAAAACACTACTTCCCTAACTTCTACCACTGAACAATTCCTTCTGATATGATTTTATCAGATAAATCAAATATTTTCTCAATATGATGAGTAGTTCTCTGAATAATATGATCTTTATATTTTTCCTCATTCTTATCCCAGTCTTCAACTGAGATTGATATAAAATCAGGATTATCAATAGGCTTTTCTTTTGTGGTGCTTATTACAATGGTGTTCTTTAATCCAGTCTCTTTATAAATGCCTTGAGACAATTGCATTGCTAATATATTGTAGAGTTTTCCAGTATGGTCTAATGGGTTTTTCCCGCACGAAGCTTCGATGCTCATAGGTCGAAAAGGAGTAATTAATCCATTAATTCGATTTCCTCTACCCACAACTCCAACATCTCCGGTATCTGCAACAGAACCAGTAACAGTGAGATAAGGTCTACCACTGTTCTTTTCGGGGTTAACTTCAATCTTAGGAATCACATCAAAGTTACTTTTTATAAAATCCAGTATATAATCCTCACTATCTTTTACTCTTTTCTTATATATTTCCTCGCTTGAAATGTCGTTGGCTATAAAGGGTAAATTAACTTGAAGCGTAATATTATTACCATGACGAACTCCAATAATTTTTATATCATACCCCGTATCAGGGAATTTTTTTTTAAACTCCCCCTGAGCAAGTTCATTCTCTAGTTTTAAAACTAAATTTTCGAGCTGTGAAAGAGGAGCAAATCCCACACAGATATTGCAATCATTTGATACTCTTAAAGTAGATTTTAACTCAATTAGATCCTCTTTAGAATTTGGACGGTATCTTTTACTTTTCTGGCCAGGGCCTCTATAATCATAAACTCTTACTTCTGTTTTCAGGTGTTTTTTAGGTTCAAAATCACGGAGAGTTGCAGAAAGCACTTTTACAGCAGATTGATGCAAAATATCTGAAAGAGGTACTTTCTCCTGTCCAACTTGCAATGCTGCTTTACCTACGAAAATAACTGTATAAGGATACGTGATTTCACCTTTTCCATATTCAATATGAGACTCTCCACCTAGCAACATTACTTTGTCAAACCAATGGTGTGCAACTCTACCAAAGTGATCTAAACAATATTGTGCATAATCTCTAGAGGCTTGCTCTGCTATTGCATCACATAAGGTATCTGGATGGCCTATACCCTTTCTCTCGACGATTTCAAATTCTAAAGGATTGTCTTGTAGCTTGCTTATTATTATAGTTTGCATTTTTATTTCCCTATAATTGCAAAGAAAAATTATGAAAACTTTCAAAAGTAAGTTTTTCATCCATAGCTACAGGAGGATTTTTAAATAGATATGGACAAGCTTCCTCTATTATGCCTTGTTTACCTCTATCCATAGCCGTTTTTGCTGCTCGAATAGCATTTATTGCTACACCAGCAGAATTAGGGCTATCTTCAACTTTTAGTTTCATTTCAATTGAGAAAGGCATACCAAGAAGCCCTCTTCCTTCTATATAAATATAACCGACCTTGTTATCTTTTAAGAACGGGACATAGTCGCTAGGCCCAACACCAAGCTCTGTGACCTGATTAAATAAATGTTTTAAGGAAGTTTCTTTTGTATGCTTTTTTCCCTTGGAACGATGAGGTTCTCTCATGTTTTTAAAATCGGTATTACCTCCAATATTAAGTTGGTAAGTTCGATCAATTTCTACACCTTTATTTTGAAGCAAGGTAATTAAACTCCGATGGATAGCTGTTGAACCTATTTGACTCTTTATATCATCTCCAAGAAGTGGAAGTCCTTTTTCCTTGAATAAGGATTGAAATTTTTGAGAAGTGGCTATTTGAGCAGGCATACAATTAATAAACCCACAGCCAGCTTTTAATGCTGCTTCTGCATAAAATTCAGCAGCCTTTTCTGATCCCACTGGAAGGTAAGATATAACAATTTCTGTGTTAGTATTTTTTAATATTTCTACAACTTGCTCTTGAGTAATATTTTTTGACTCAGGTAGAATATTAACTATATCTTCCATATGCGCACTTACTCCATCCAGCAAGCAACCACAAGAAACCAGAACTCCAAGAGAAGAAACATCAACATACTTTGTTGTACAATTAGGCTCTTCAAAAATTGCTTCTGATAAATCTTTTCCTACTTTCCTAGAATCAACATCAAACGCTGCCACAAAAGTAATATCTGATAGGCTATGTCCTCCAATTTTTTCAAAAGCAACTCCCCCGTCTAAATGATTAGAACGTGAAGCTGTAACTGCTTGAATCAGACTAGAACTGCAATTACCGACGCCTATTATGGCTGTACGAATCATACATACGCTCCTTGTATATTATAACGAGTATGATTTTTAGCATGGACTAATTTAACTTGTAAATAAAAACTTAAAATTGAACATATTCTCTTGCTGCGCCATCTACCATCAGGTTTGTTCCTGATATAAAACTTGCTGCTGAGCTAGACAAGAAAACAACAGCTTTGGCAACTTCGTCTGGTGAACCAAAACGTCCTAAAGGATTATTCTTTAATGCATTTTCGTAAAGAAAAGGATCTTCATCTTTCATACGATCCCAAAATCCTCCTTCAAAATAGATTTCACCAGGGGAAATACAATTTGCTCGAATACCTATCGGAGCAAGTTCTCGACTTAAAGAAGAAATATAATTAATTAAAGCTGCTTTTACTGCAGAATAAGGCTTGTAAGTAGGAACACTCAACATGGCTGCTTTTGAAGCAATTGCAACGATAGAAGCGGCTTTAGATTTTTTAAGAAATGGCAGTGCCGCTTTTATACCATTCACACAGCTCATTATATCTATTTGAAAACTTTTTCCCCAGTTAAAACTTTGTGCGCTGACATTAGAAATATAAATATCAATTCCGTCGAGTTTCTCTGCGCTTTTTTTTATCCAATCAGTTAACATATGTTTGTTGCTGACATCAAGCGCATAAGCTATAACACGACCATCATTATGAATAAATTCTTTAATAATTTCATTTACCTGATCTTTATTTCTAGCGCAAAACCCTACATGACATCCTTCCTTAGCAAAACTCTTAACTATGCTAAGACCAATTCCTCGAGTTCCTCCGGTGACTAAAACTTTTTTTCCTGCGAGACCTAAATCCATTTTTCTTACTTTCCACACTAAAACGTGGTCTTAGAAGTATAAAAATTATAACTATCATATATCCGAATCATGTGTTAAATTATTCAGAAAATAAATAAAAAAATCAAAGAATTTTTATGGATAATCTTTTAACAAATTATAATCGGCCATCTGAGTTAGATCAAAGATCATACTATTTGCGTGGCTTAATTGTTGAATCTTTAGAGGGGGCACGAAGAGGACATATAGGTTCATCTCTATCTCTCGTTGAAACTTTAAGAGTACTTTATGATGATTTTTTAAGTTATCATCCTGAGGATCCTGAGTGGGAAGAAAGAGATAGATGTATTCTAAGTAAGGGGCATGGTTGTTTGGCATTGTATGCGATTCTAGCTGACAAAGGGTTTTTTGCAAAATCAGAACTAAAAACTTTTTGCCATCATAATTCTATTCTGGGAGGGCACCCAGAAAAAGGTAAGATTCCTGGTGTTGAAGCTTCTACAGGTGCTCTTGGTCATGGTCTCTCCATTGGTGTAGGTATTGCCTTAGCTGCTAGAATAAAAAAGCGCCCTTTCCGTACAGTAGTGATTACAGGAGATGGAGAGTTAAATGAAGGTTCTATATGGGAAGCAGCTTTGGCTTGTTCAAAGCATGAATTATCTAATTTAACCATTTTTGTAGATTATAATAAACTTCAGTGTTACGGTTCAACAAAATTGGTGATGAACCTTGAACCCTTAATACAGAAATGGCAGAGTTTTGGATTCGAAACTGTTGAGGTTGATGGTCATGATATAAAAGCTCTTCAAAACATTGTGTCTAGCTTGCCATTTAATAAAACGCGCCCTAGTGTCATTATTTGTCATACCATCAAAGGAAAAGGCTTCTCCTTTGCTGAGAATAACCCTGCTTGGCATTACAAACATGTAATTACCGATGAAGATATAGAAAAAATGAAACTTTGTCTAAACACTTTTCCAAATATATATACACAAATAGATAACAATGCGTGAAACAAGCCTACAATGTATTTATGAATTGGCCAAAAATGATGAGAGAATTTTATTTATTGGCTCAGACTTAGGAGCAGGTACTCTCGAGTCATTTCGAAAAGAAATGCCAAAACGTTTTTTCATGGAAGGAATATCTGAGCAACATATTATAGGAATGGCTGCTGGATTAGCTATGGAAGGCTATATTCCTTTTGTTAATACTATCGCTACTTTTTTGACTCGTAGATGCTTAGAACAAATTATTGTTGATCTGTGCTTTCATAAGCTTCGTGTTCGTCTGTTAGGCTTTGGAGGTGGGGTTGTTTATGCTCCATTAGGCCCTACCCATTGGGCTACAGAAGATTTTGCTATTCTACGTTCTTTGCCTAATATGTCAATTGTAGCGCCATGTGACGCTGAAGAAATGAAGCGTTTTATTCCTCAAACAGCCGCTTGGGATGGGCCAATGTTTATTCGTTTGGGAAGAGGAGAAGATCCTATTGTTTCAAATTCGTCATTAGGGTTCGAAATAGGGAAAGCAATCCTAATCAAGAACCCTAAAGATGTCTTAATTATTTCTACTGGTACAATGACACAACGTGCTCTAGAGGCTTCTGAAATATTGAAATCCAATGGTATAATTACAGGAGTACTCCACGTTCATACTATCAAACCCTTAGATATAAAAGCTATCAAAGAGTCCTCTTTTAAAATTTCCTTAATTGTAACAGTTGAGGAGCATTATAAAGCAGGAGGACTTGGTAGTGCAGTATTAGAAGCTTTGTCTGAAAACGGTGAGTTACCTTGTCCAATTATTCGCTTAGGTCTACCAGATGAGGTTATTGAAGGCTATGGATATCAGGAAGACCTGATTGCAAAATATAATATGCATAGAGAAGGTATATGTAATTCTATCCTACAATATTACAAAAAATAAACATAAGGATTTAAAAAAGTGTTTCATTTTTTAGAAAGTTATTCTGAAAAAAAAACATTTAAATACGATATTTGTGTAATAGGAAGTGGTGTAGCAGCGCATGCTTTTGTTTCAAAATTTTTAAGCCAATCTAACAAAATACGTAAGCGGATTGCTATCCTAGAAGGCAGTATTTATTCACAAGGACAAATTCATCGTTTAGAAAGCGGTGTTGAAGATATGCCTCAGGAACAAGAGTTATATCAAGGAGAAATTGAAGGATGGATTCAAAAAAATGATCCAAGGTACTTAACCGATTCTCGCCAACGTTCCTTTGGAGGTACAACAAACATTTGGAGTGGGTGGTGTTGGCCTTTGGAGCCGGAGGACATTAAGGAAAGATCTATTCGTCCTTCTTTTTCTTGGCCTATATCATATGAAGAACTTCTTCTCTATTATAAACAAGCACAAAGGTATTGTAGATTTGGAAGATATGATTATGAAAATACAGAAGAATGGATAAATGAAATTAACTATATTAAATTGGATCCTATACCTTTAGAAAACACTCCGTTTCGCACACGTATTCTTCATTTTAATCCTACTTCACTCAACGAATATTATTATGACTTATTGCGAGAATCAACAGACATAGACGTATATAATAATGCTAACTGTTTGTATCTTGAAACGAGCCAAAAAGAAGATAAAACTTATAAAGCTTCCTCAGTGGTTGTAAGAACATTGGAAAATACAAAACCAGGAAGAACAGTTCGCTTTGAAGCAGATCGATTTGTTTTAGCTGTGGGAGCCCTTGAAATAACAAGGCTGCTTTTTCTTTCAAATATAAATTCCATAAATCCTCAGATAGGAAAGAATTTTATAGAACACCCTTTTTTGTGGGAAGCTGCAAAATTTAATTTTGAAAATACCCCAGAAGGAGTTAAAAACTTTTATTTTTCTTCTCGTCCTTTAATAACCTCGTATCGTATGGGAATTACACCAACTTTGGTTCCACGGCATGATTTTATTGAGTCAAAAGGGATTGGAAATTTTCGTATATTGTTAGGTGGTGCTGCACACGTACCGGGAACTTTAAACATTAGTTGGGAGCAAATGCCAAATTTAAATAGCACCATTTCACTATCAGAAAAAGTTGCACCAGATATTTTTGGTCAAAAAAGAATCAAAATTAATAATGTAATGTCAGAAATCGATAAAAAAACAGTCATAACTATTATCAAGAGTGGGCAAGAACTACTAGAAAAACTTGGTTATGGGATTGAATTTGAAACTCCAGATCTTGAAGATGATCCTTGTAACTGGTGTCAACCCCATAACATTGTCCCTGGTAATCATCCAATGGGTACTACACGCATGTCTTTAGTTCCTGAGGATGGAGTTGTGGACAGCAATTGTCAGCTTCATCATTTTCAAAATCTTTATATAGCGAGTTCTAGCGTTTTTCCAACCGCAGGATATGCAAATTCTACATTTACTATTATCGCAATGGCCTTACGTCTAGCAGATCATATAAAAGAGAATTATTAATTATGCTTTTAGAAATTTCTAAAAAACTCAATCACATTGATAAATATCCTAATGAAAATGTGGCTTTTTCAGTTAAACCATTTGGTCAATACACAAAAGCTAAAGATTTTAAACATCAATTTCTAATTTTTCTAAAGCCAGAGATACTCTCACTGCGAGAAGGTGTGAATATTGAAGCTGTCCTAGAGTTTATTTTTGATCACTATCAAAAATGGGGGATCCATGTTGAAGGAGTACGCGTCTTATCTGGAGCTTACCTTCACCAACATAACATTATCTCAAAAAATTATGAGACACTTCATAAAATATCACACAATGGTTTAGATGCATGTTCGGAAAGAGTGAAATTCAGATTAGATGAGGTATTTGTAGACTATAATATTCCTAAAACTAATATTTTAGGAGGACATCAATTTTTAAAAATCAACCCTGCATTTTCACCAGAGTCTTTAAATAAGACAATTAACTCTCTTAAAACATATAAACTTGGATCAGGAGCTTATGCTGTAAAGCTTGAATATAAAGATGCTTTATATATCTTACTTAATGCTTTTCACCCATTTCAGGTAAATTCACTAACTAAACTAGGAAATACCATCATTGCTTTAGAATGTTTCTCGAATTACCCTTGGACTTTATTAAGGCATGACTTTGTAGGCACAGTTTATCCGGAACAATCAAAGAGAGGATCTTTACGGAGAGAACTTTTTGAACAAAAAGAATTTTTTAATATAAAAACTATTGATATTTCAAATAATGGAGTACACATATCACCAGGACCTATAGAAGCTTCTTTTCAATTGATTAACTTTTTTGTGGAAGAAAGTAACTCTAGCGATTTTTTTCTTCACATGACTTTTTTTAGAAAAATGAATAATAATATTAGAAGGGAAATAATTTCTATTCTTAGAAACAATCCTCAGGTAAATAAAGAAGGAGAGCCATATAAATCATCGCTGTTTGAATGGACAGAAGATATGAACTCTGAAGAAGCAGATAAGTTTTTAAAAGAACAATATCATCATTTTGTATTATGATTATAAGAAAGCCTTTTTATTTAATGAGACACGCTCAGACTGTAGCAAACAAAAAAGAAGTTGCTTGTGGATTACTTGATAGTTCCTTAACTAATACTGGAATACGTCAAGCAAAAAAAGCTTCAAAAGCATTTAGCCCCTACTTAGAGAAAGTAACCACAATTTATCATAGTGCATTAATCCGTAGCAGGAATACTGCTGAGTATTTAAAAGGTTCACATAAAATAACAATGTTTGAAATCCCTGGCATAAATGAGCACTCTTTTGGTGACTGGGAAGGGCTTTCATGGAAATTTGTTTTTAATAATTTAATAGAGGGCAATAAACCTCCAGGAGGTGAGTCAAGAGACGAGTTTGCTCTCCGAATCCGAAACACACTTAATTTTCTTTTATCTAATCATTCCTCAGATTCAATCCCACTCTTAGTAGCTCATGGAGGTACTTTTTTTGCTATTGCCCATCTGTTTGAGTTCGAAGTTATCAATATCCCAAATTGTTATTTATGCTATTTTGAACCAAAAGCTAATTCTAAAGCTTCTATTCCATGGTTAACTTCCTCGTTTGATTACTCTACGGGTAATTTTGTTAATGAGAAAATATTTTACAAAAATACAAGTCGTGATGTTATATAATCTAGATACTAATAGCCTAGATATAAAAAATTATCAACAATCCAAATATTTTCTAAATTTAAAATTTCAAGATATCCATACAATTATGGATCAATTTGGAAAAAAAAAATGGGAAATCATTAACGACGATTTATATATAAAATATAATAATAATAAAAAATATCATTCAGTTTCTCAGGTTATTAGAATAAAAGATTTGGAAGGAACATATATACTTAAAGAGCTTCCAAGTTATTGTAGTAATTTAGATTATGTAAATAAGATACTAGAATTTCAAAGAATAATAGTCTCAAAAAATATACCCATTCCTCCATTTTTTAAAACTGTAAAAGGAAAAAATTATGTTTTGTTAAATAAAGAAGGTCGTAATTTTCTATATACATTGCAGGAATTCATTCCAGGAACAAAATGGATGGCTCAAAAAGAGCAAATAGAGAAATCTGCTATTTTATTGGCTTCTTTTCATCAAATATCAAAAGAACTTTATTCTGAAAGTGAAAGAATTGATTTGCCATATAAAAACATTTTTGACGACATTGAAAATCTTACTAATATAGCTTTTACTGAGCTATCACACCGTTTAAAAAAACCTTTTAAAAAAGAAGAAGAAAATAGTCTTATAGATTTTTTCAAAAACTGTGGTGATAACATCATAGATATAAAAAATAAACTCATATTAAATGATTATAGATCTATAATCATTTATGTTCATGGAGATTTTAACCCAAGTAATTTAATTTTTAATTGTTCGGATATTTCTGCAGTTATTGATTTTGATAATTGCGGCATTGACAATCCTATTAATGATATTATCAGATTTATCTTACATATTTGTTACTTTAATTTCGACAATAATACCATTCCAGATTTTGAGGTTGCTGGTTTTTTCTTAAGATCTTATTTTCAACATGGTTTCTTAAAGATTCAGAATATTATAGAATTTTTTCCGTTAGTATTACGAGCTATCGCTATCGAGTTAAGTATAATATATATTTTAAGAGGGTATTTTACAAGCTACCAAGCATGTCATCAATTTTTTGATATTATTAAAAATGTAGAGCAAAATATTATGTTAATCATAAATAGGGATTTGATAAATGAATAAGGAGGTAAATCGGAAAATAGCCTTAGTAACAGGTGGTAGTGGTGGAATAGGTACTGAAGTATGCAAACAATTAGCTGAAAAGAATTATAAAGTTATTTTAACAGGAAAAGATCAAAATAAGGTAAATGCTGTCTGTCATTTTCTGAATAAAAATAATCTAGATATCATTCCTTTCAAGCTAGATGTAACTTCTGAGGAAAATGTTAAAAATATATATAATTTTATTATGGAGAATTTTGGAAGACTGGACGTATTAGTGAATAATGCAGCAGTGTATTTTGATAATAGAGTAAATGGTATTTATCCCAAGTTTTTTGATCTAGATTCCGAGACACTTAGGAAGACAATGGAAGTAAATTTTTATGGTGCTTTCTGCCTTTCACATAAATTTATACCTATAATGCAATCAAATAATTATGGTCGTATCGTAAATGTATCCAGTGGAATGGCACGCTTTGAAGATCTAGATATTCGTGGACCGTTTTATCGTATGTCAAAAGTAGCCTTGAATGCATTAACTTGTATTCTTGCTGATGTGTGTAAAGGGCTTGATATTTGTATTAACTCTGTTTGTCCTGGGTGGGTTCAATCTAAAATGGGAGGGTCTAAAGCTGTAAAATCTCCCTATGAAGGAGCTATGGGAATAGTATTGGCAGCTACTCTTCCAGAAGGCGGTCCTTCAGGAAAATTTTTTAGAGATGGAGAAGCTCTTGATTGGTGTCTAAAATTAGGAGACCCTTATTAGTTAGTACAAAATTGACAAACGCAATCATACTACAATAACAAATATTATACGAATCTCTAAAAAGACGAACGAATTTTCAAGGTATCGTTAACCATAGAAGTAGATGTAATTTCCACCTCTATGGTTAATAACCGTTAATTTTCTTTAGGTGTTGAAAGGTCTATTTCTACAGGCGTTGAGGGTATTTCTCCTTTTAAAATATTAGTAAGATAGCTAGATAGTTGTTGGGGAATAAAAATTTCGTTAGATTCTTTGAGCTCATCTATTTCCCACCATTTCATTTTTTTTATGACTTTCTTTTCTTCTTCTTCAAACCCTGAATGGTCAAGTACTCCTCCTACATATGGCAATTTTATCAAAAAATAAGTTTCATCATTTATGCGATTAGTTCCCCGCCATTGACCATGCCAAATTTTTGGCCCAATTTTAACATTTTTGATACCTGTTTCTTCATCAAGTTCTCTTGCTGCAGCTTCTTCTAAACTTTCATTTGAGTTGACACCACCACCCAATGTAACCCAATAAGGTTTAGTTATAGGTGCACTCGGGTCAGCTGGCTTATCGAGCTTAATTTGCATTAATAGAAGTCGATCTTTTGAATCTAATATAATTAGTCGCGAAGATTGTCTAACAGTTAAAGTTTTAGTTTCAGAGTTTTCTAAATCCATCGAAGCGTATATATTTTGATTAAAAAGTGTAAAAAAAAGACTAGCAATTAATATATTATTAAATATTTTCATTTTATTCCCTTTATTATTACATAGTAGATTATTTTTAATATCTTTTATAGATTTTTGAAGAAGAGAAATATTTTCTCTAGTATAAAAATACAAGAGTATAGTTTTTTTTAAATATTTTCCATATTAACCCTCTCATTCTTTATGAAATATCATTTAAGTTTAAACCCCTTCTCTTATGCTAAAGTGTACATGATTGTGCAGACAAATGATACTAAATTTACTAGATGTTTAGTCCCATTGAGTAGTTGTGTGGATTAGAGTGAAACAAGTTAGGTTTGTTTTTGTATTCGTGGAGTATTTTTTCCATAGGCGTTAAAAATTTGAGAGTTTTGAGTTTTTTAGCATAGTTGTCAGCAGTAATAAAGTCATTGAGATGACGTTTCAGGCGACTGATGGTTTCATAGAGATAAGTTTTGACGGTGACCTGCTTGAGGGTTCGATTCATGCGCTCAACTTGTCCATTTGTCCAGGGGTGCTGAACCTCAGTTAAACGGTGTTTGATTTTATACATCTTACAGACGTTCTGGAAATCGTGCTTTTTCTCTTTGGGCTTTTTTTTAAGGAGAGAATAAGAAAACTGAATGTCGTAGTACCTTCTGAGCAAGTTATATAGAGAGGATAATAGTCTCCTTAGTAACAAGTTACGGAGGAACTAAAAATGACAATTTTCTTTTCTGAAAAGACGGACATTGTCTTCGTTGCAATCGATATTGCCAAAGCGCAGCATGAAGTTTTGCTTCATTTTCCAAATGGAGCAAAGAAGAAACTTAAAATCTCCAATACTGCCAAGGATTATAAGGAGTTTATTCGTTATTTACAAAGGCCCTATCAGGAGAAGGGTGTAAGTTTCATTTAAGGAGTAAATTGCAATGGCAATAAAATGGAGACCTATACATGCGTATGAAAGAGAAGCAAAAGAATTTACCTGTTTCGGCTGAAGCCTTAGATCAATTGATTTCTCAGGTTAAAGATCCGACATCTTTATCGAGCGTTGAAGACCTATTTAAGACTTTGAAGAAATCGCTGATTGAACGCCTTTTAGAGACAGAAATGACGCATCATCTGGGCTATGCCAAGCACAGCAAGCGTGAAGAAGGGGGATTGAATTATCGCAATGGCCATACGTCGAAGACTGTTCTGGCAGGCGAGGATGAAGTCGACATCCAGACACCACGAGATCGAGGATCGACCTTCCAGCCCGTGATTGTTCCCAAAGGAATTCGACGGCTTGAGGGATTTGATGATCGTGTGATTTCTCTTTATGCGCGGGGTTTATCGGTGAGAGAGATTCAGGGACATATTAAAGAAATTTACCAGGTGGATATTTCTCCTGATTTAATATCGACCATTACGGATGAAGTGTTGGAGGAAGTTCGGGAATGGCAAAGTCGACCCTTGGAAACCCTTTATGCCATTGTGGTTTTTGACTGTCTTTTTATTAGGGGTCGTCTCAGAAAACGGATTATAAAGTACGTTAAGGATTTGTGGATGCTGGGATCCAGCGGTACAGGGTTGGGATGGATACATTGAGGTTCTTGGCGACGTCGCGAGGGGGTACCCCG
>Ga0116193_1001273_pt1 | contig 21350 bp, 19 predicted proteins | sample AD_UKC115_MetaG_FD_89892 | JGI IMG/M metagenome (GOLD analysis project Ga0116193, IMG submission 89892) | Active sludge microbial communities of municipal wastewater-treating anaerobic digesters from Hong Kong - AD_UKC115_MetaG | ecosystem: Engineered > Bioreactor > Anaerobic > Digestate... | reverse complement strand
CGGGGTTTCATATTTTGCAAGAATCCAAGGGAGATGAGAGAAATTCCTGCAAATTAATATACTCAAAGAAACCCGCTTTGTCTTGTATTTATGCGGCTTTTCGCATTATTCAGGGGCGACTATATAAAACTAAAAATCGCATTATCTCAAATGCGCAACTCACGGAATGCTCAAATCACATTAGGACTGCTCAAGGACGACAGGCTTCATCTTTGAGATATCTTCATAGGTGAATGAGCCGAGGCGAGCTGCGCTGCCCCGCGCCTGAGGCTGGTTTGCCTGATCTGCGGCTGCGCGACGGGCGGGTATTGCCCAGGTATAGATAGCCGCGTTCAAATCACGCGGTTGCACCAATGCAGGCTCAGCCGGAACCAGGCGCACGTCGACGCTTAGGGTGTCGTTGAATTTCTTTATAAAAATGATTTCCTGTCTCCGTCGCCATACGCCAGCGTGAAACCCAGAAAATCGTGTGGCCGTGTTCGGTGTCCCAATGTCTCATCACACAAAGCGTGTGGATTCACCCTCCAATTAACCGCAACATAGATATCCAGACGATTCTTACCTGGTAAACTGCCAAGCTTATGTCGCACACCCGATGGTTGTTTTCACCCGCTCCATGCAATGGACAGAACTACCAGATTGCGTAAGACGTTAAAGCATTGCCGCTGGTTAATGCTTGATGAGAGATATGGAACTGAGGCAGACAGGGGATTCTTCACCGACTGGCGTTTTGGCTTGCCGATGTGTAACCATAAGGATAGCTCGCTGTATGATTTTGAGCTGGACTTTGTCGCCAGACATGCACAGCCCAAAATGCGGCCAGAATCGAGGCAAGGACAACAACCAGCAGAAAAGTCAATCTCTTCGTCTTATGAGAAAGCATGGGACCGCTCGACAGCAGGATGAAAAAAATCTTGCCTGCTCGTTCATTGAACGTCAATTTTATCCTCGACAATTCACGATGGATCTCGGCCATGAAGAAAATGCACCTGCTCTTGCTGCTCTGTCTCATGTCGCCTTTCACTGCAATGGCTGCATCCTCCCCAGCGCAGTCCGGCGAAATGCCGTCATCGAGTACGACAACTCTGACCATCCTCTACACCGGCGGAACGGAAGGCCGCCTCGAAACCTGCTCTTGCGAGCGCGATGAAGCCGGCGGCATCGCTCCGCGCATCGCGCGATTACGAGAGATTGAAAAAGAGGTGGGACGCCAGAACCTGTTGGTCGTGGATGCCGGGAGAATCTGCTGGAGAGAGGATCCCCTCGATCAGAAGCGCACCAGCAGCTATCTGGCGCTGATGGCGTTCGCCGGCTATGATATCGTCAACTTCTCCGCGACAGACCTGCTGTATGGTCCCGCCTATTTGCGAACTGAATTGGCGCGAGCTCCCTGGGCTTGGCTTGCTTCAAATCTTAAGTCTCCAGAAGCAAGGTTCAGGTCCGAGTTCGAGGTCACCAAAGCTGGACGACGGATCGCTTTTCTGGGTTTGACACAGGCAAATGATCCGCAAAGTCTTCCGAATGGATGGCAGTTGGGCGATCCCGTCGAAACGGCTCGCGCGTTTCTGGCTAACAACACGGCGGACCTGAAGGTCATCCTTTCCGACCTCTCGCACGACGCCAATCGGCAACTCTGCATAGATGGTCTGGGCGGTGATATCATGATCGGCGCGCTGGAGGGGTTGGGCAGCGAACAGATCGGCAACACAGCGGTTTTCCGCTCCTCACTGCAAGGCAAGACGATGGGCAGAATCAATGTCTCCTGGAGCGACAGATCGCAGAAGAAATGGACGGACATCGACGGAAACGCAGTGGATCTGGGAGACCCGAACAATCCACTGAATCATGATTTGGAGGCGAGGCAGAGAATCGTTCTGTTTTATCAAACGGTCGCGAAGGAGGACAGTGCAACCTCCTCCCCGCTTTTCGCCGACCTCGCAATCGAGAAACTGCCGGGAAACGCCTATGTCGGGGCGGAGGAATGTCGCAAATGCCACGACGAAACGTACGGCAAATGGAGCCAAACGCCGCACAGCCAATCTTTCAAGTCGCTGCTGCGCGGACAGAGACAGTTCTTCCCGGAATGCCTGCGCTGCCATACAACCGACGCGCGCGCGGGTTCAACTTTCTCGATCCTTCAAACCCACTGGCCAGCGTCTCGTGCGAGGTTTGCCATGGGCCTGGAGCCTTGCACGCCCAAACCCCAGCGGAAAGTAGCCTGATAAGGCGGCGGATCTCACAGGAGCAATGCCGCCGTTGCCACACAACCGAACGTGATCAAACATTCAGTCAGGAAAGGTACGGAAACATTCTGCATTCTGATCGACAGTAAACGCAGTAGCATGATGCGGACAAGTCTGTATCCGGTTCCGCAGTGAATATCCATATGGTATCCGCCGTCGCCGAATCGAATAATCGCTTCCTGTCAGTGATCGCCGGAGTTCAATGCAAAGCGGGCTTGCACAGCAAATGAATGTCTAGACTAGTCGATAAGACTTCAGTCCTAATGCGGCTCTACAGCAGCCTAGCGTTGGTAATATAAACACGTCGGATAGCAAACACCCAGGCGAATGGGGAATCTTTCCCTTGATTTAATTGTCATGAATCTACACGATTTCCTTGTTCATCTTGTCGCGAGGCTCCCATAGATATTCTCACGTGCGATGTGGCTTTTGCACATCATATTCCCCGCGCCGCGTCGCAGAGATACGCATTATTCACGCAATCGTTGGTCGATTAAAGTCAATGGATAATTGTCGTGGCAGAAGTAAGCGGCCGTGTGCGTCTCCGCGCCGGAGTTCTAAAAAGTATCCCGTCCCCGAATTCCCTGAGGAACTGGCCAGGATTTACGAACGCGAATTGGCCCGGGGCAATGCCAATCGGGCTACGCTGGCCGTGGCGCGCAAACTGGTGGCGTGGCTGCTGGCGGTGGACAAACGGAAAAGCGTCTTTATCGCGCGCCAGAAGGCGAAGTCCGCGGCCGCTTGAACAACAAAAACTGCAAAAGCGCTTGGAATGAAAAAACATAAAAAAGCGTGCTTGAAATCGAGGCAGTGATTCAAGCCGAAGAGCCCGCCGCCGGGCCTTGCCTTTACGGGGACTGCGTGAGGAAATCCTGAATTTCCGAGACGCCTTTTATCCTGTTTCGAGGCCGGCGGTTGGATTCTAACTTAATCTTCGCGTGAGGGCGAACGGCCCTGCATCGCAAATGAATGTCTGGTCGACTGGGCTGCAACAACCACCAGTGCGATCCATCGGAAAGATCAAAAGAGGCTCTGGGGCAAGCACGTGTTTGGAAGGCGAAAGCGTCATCGGAGATTTATCACCGGAGGCGAAGGGGGAATCTTCTTTTCCCTTGCCATCTACTTATCATGAACGTCCCCGAATTACGCTGAATGTCCCTGAATTACGTAGATCAACCTAGATCAGCCAGTCGCTATCAAGCCGAAGAGATCATGAGATGCTGTCCCTGCGTTCGCAATTAAAATCTAAAGTTTTCATTTAGCGCTTTTCTGCCTTGGGCAAGAGATTATCTTCGCCTTTCTTAGTAGTCAGCTTTATGACAGCATTTCCTTTCTCATCCCTGATTAGAAATGTCCCCGGATATTCTGTGGGCTCACCACCCTTATCAACAGATAATCTGACGATAGTATGGGAAGCCGGATCGCAGAGGAAAAGACCAGCTCCGCTACCGATTTCGGCCCCATCAGCCTGCTCGATTGATACTCTGCGCTTGCCTTCCTTATCAAGCAAGTACATGCTGGGACCGGTTCCTGTTAGTCCGATTGCAATTCGAGGTTTTTCATTACCATCAAAAAATGTTAACCAACCTCCATTCGAACGTTCCGCTAAAATCATTAAGTTTTTGCCGTTCTGGCCTTTAATCGTCATTCTGGTTGCACGAAGTTCTTTAAATTCACCTATTGGATTCTGAGCAAAAATGGCAATAGCAGCAGCGAGAATGAACGTTGCCACAATAGCAGAAGAAAATCTAAATCTCATCTGTCTAACAGTTTTCTCGATTTCACAAATTCTGTTTTCCAAATCTGGTAATGTATCCATCACCTTGAGTACCTTTCTCAACTTTCTTCCGCTCGTTTTCCTTTTCCTTAAACAGGATCTGAGTATCTTCAAACTCTTCAGCTTGAGATCCAGCGTTCTTTGTACTTAACGTGTTGGAAAGGCTTATCAACGCGCATATTACTAGTACGCCTGTTCCGATAGCCCCGACAATAGCCCCTATCGCTCCTCCTATAAGCAAGGACACTACAATTATTCCAAGTTCTATCAGTATGTCAGTAACTATTTTCGCAGGTGTGGACATTTCTCCAGTTGGATCAATATAGAGCAACGGATTTTGGTGACAAAACGAATAAGGCTCCTCTTCATATTGTGGCTTTGCCGAACTCGAAATAAAAAGACCAATTCTTGAATCATACCATCTTGCATTAAAATAATACAATCCTGTATCCGCATCCAACTCCTTCGTGGTCTGGCCGAACTCGGGCTGAGGGCCGGAAGATCGCAGCCGACCAAAAGCATCGAGAATAGTGGCCTTGGATCCGGGGGCGAAGTGGCCATCGTCACCGAACGTGGCGATGACATTGCCGATTCGATCATAGGCATAGAAGGAGGAAGTCGTGCCGACGGCGGTCTGAATGACGTTGCCCAGATCGCCAGGAATCGAGCGATTGCGCTTGGTAACGCTGCCAGTGACCTCAACCACTGGGGTCAACCCGTCCTGGTAGTACGCAGTAGTGGTTCCTCCAGCAGTCTTCTGGAAACGCCGTCCCTGGGCATCGTAGGTATAGGTGGCCACATCGGCCATCGTTCCGCCAGCGGGCTGTTTGCGGACTTTGGTCAGTTTGTTGCGGGCATCCCATTGATAGACCCACACGTCGCCATTAAGAACTTCTTTGCGGGTCAGGTTGCCAGCAGCATCCCATTGATATGCTACATCCCCCTCGTTTTTGCCTTGAGTCTGAGAATGGGTCAGCCGGTTGTTGGCGTCGTATTGATAAGTGGAATTTGTCACGCCGTCCCAATTGAGATCGTCCCAGTGGTCGTATTTCGTGCGATTTCCGGCGGCGTCATAATAATAGAAGTCCGTCATTTCGGAAGGACGCCCTTCGATATTACTATCCCAATAGACATTGCAGAGCTGTCCGGCCGCCGTATAGACGTAATTCCAGCACCCCCATTCATTGCTGGCTGGCAGGGTGATGTCGATGCGACTGACGTAGTCGATATTATTGTACGTGTATTCATAAATGATAGAATCCTGCGGGGTGCCGCTTCCATCGAATCCCTGATTCGTCTGGCTGGTCAGTTTTCCAGTCACATCGTAGAGATATCTCTGTTCTAAATGCAGAACATTAGTATCCATATTGTAGCTGCTCTGCTTGGTCAGGCGCTGGGAATCGGGATCATAATCCATAGTGGCCAGATTGTTGCCGTTGGCCTGGTTATAGACCCGCGTCAGGTGTCCGAAGGAATCATAAGCATATCCCAATTGCTCATTAGAGACAGGCAGAGTGGCAGAAGAGCGCAATCCCGCACCATTGTAATCCAAGGCCATTGTGGCGCCCGTGGCGGCATAGGTTTCCTTGGTCACCTGTGTGCCTCGGTACTCGTAGTGAAGGTCAGTTGCCGGGCCTGTCATATCGAGGATATTGCCCAGATCGTCGTAGGTCAGGCCGATATCGGTCGTGGCAGCGTCGGAAAAATCAAATTTCGTCAATTGGCCGTTATCGTCGTAAGCATAGGCAATATTGTCGCCCGTGGGCCGTGTTGTCTTGGTTGCCTTATTGATGGCATTGTATTCATAGCTCGTCGCCGTGCCCGATACAGGCGGCGTTTCACGGGTGAGGTTGCCAGATAGATCATAGGCATAGGAAGTGAGGTGATTCAAGGGATCGCGATACGAGGTGAAACGACCCAGATAATCATAGGCATAATAGGTCGTAAGGTTCGCAGGATTCGTGATGCTGGTCAGCCGCCCGGAAGAGTCATGACCGTAATAGGTGCTTTGCCCCAGGGCGTCGGTTTCTCTGGTCATCCGGTTGCCTGAATCGTAACCGAAAGTCTTCGTGACCTTGGTGGTGGCGGAAATGGGATAGATCATCTGCACGGGCCGAAGATGGTGGGCTTTCGAGAAGGCGACCTGAAATGGATCTTCGATCAAACCGATCAGCGGGATATGCTCTTTGACCTGCGAAAGGATTCGCTGGAAAAGAAGAACCTCGCGCCCGGGCAGCCGGACCTGGTGGCGCGCATGCGCAGCCGCCGGCAACAAGAGATCGATCGGTGCACGACAGGCACCTTAGTTGTTTCCAAGGAGTAAAAAATGCCGAAGAATTTCCTGGATGCGCCGGGTCGGCGGTACTCCCGCTGGCTTTGCGGTCTTGCTTTTGCGCTTGCCGCCAACGGCGGCTGGGGAGCCGCCCCTCTTTCTCTGGTAGGTTCGGGAACGACCTGCGCCGCCGATTACGACACTGGAACTCTGCACGCTTTCGTGCGCAACGACACTGCCTCGACTGTTACACTGAGCGAGGCATTTCTCTCCACTGATGGCGACGAGGGTTCCGCCGATCCGCAACTCAGCGAAGGCATTCTGAGAAGTCTAAAGGATGCCGGCGCCCCTGCTCCCGCGAGCACTTTCGCGCGGCTTTCCCAGTGGGGCCGTGCCCTGCCGTGGCAGATCTCTCCAGGAGGAGTTTCGGAAATTCGATTGAAGCCGCGAGAGCAGATGAAGGACGGTGCTTCATCATTGGTGCTTCGGAGCGCCGCGGGCGATCGCGAGAAATTCCAGATATCATCCAGCCCATTCACTCTGGTTGTGCGAGCCGTGCGCCCTGGACACCGCCAACGGGCGCCTCTGCGTTTATGTGCAGAATCAAGGCTGTGAAACCGCCCATGTCAAACGCATAGGGTGGTATCTCAATTCCAGCCCTCTTCGCGATGAGGAGATGAACGCAAGCCTCTCTCCAAAGCAATGCATGTGTTTCACTCTGGATTCGGACCGGATCCAGGCGGGCGTTCAAGGTGGCGCTCTGTTTTGGGACGGGGATATGCTTCTCGGCGGCAGCAATTTCGTTGCCACTGGCATCCCGCCCTTGACCAGCCGAAGCAGCCGACGAGTTGCGTCGCTCGAGCCCCAGGACCAAGCGGCTGTGCTGGAAGGCGACGCCCTGACCAATGAAGCCGTTCAGCCCTTTGATTTCGCCATGGGCTGCCCGTCACATGAACACGGTTCGGTCGAGGAGGCGTCGCGCCAGGTCATCGAGTTCGATCAGAACGAAAACAACAAACCGCACCCCCTGCCCATCGCCGTCCATATCTGCCGCACGTCCAAGGAACGGGCGCTGCCGATTTTTGCTCCACTGGCCGATCTCGTCTTCTTCAATCCCGGCACGTCCACGGAATTCGCGCAATCCTCCCCTGGTGCTCTCGAGGCAATGGATCGGCTCATGCAGCACGCCGTTGAGTCAGCTTCGCCTCAGCCGGTGTGGGCCGTCATCGGGTGCGAGCCTGGCCAGCACGACAACCTCTTCTCCGACCGCTATCCGACCGCCCGGGAGCTGGAAACTCTGGTGGTGAGATCACTGTCGCTGGGCGCTCAAGGACTGCTTTACCGATCCTCCGCGGCTTCGGGTTCCCCAATTCCGTCTGATTTGAAGATTCTGGTCCGACAACTGAACGAGAAAACATCAGCGATTCGCCAGCTGATCCAGATCGCCTGCCCTGAGCCATTCAGCGATGCCGATCCGAACAAGCGGTTCGTGGTGCGGGTTCTTCAAGTTGGCCCGGACAAACGACTCGTTTGGGTGATGAACGGCATCGCGCGGACTGGGGATCAGACGGCGTTCGAGAATCCGTGCGCTTACCCTTGAACCAGGTGAGCGTTTCGTATCCGCTGCCGCAAGGCCGTGAATCCTGCCGCCTCTATCATTTCGACGGACATGGGTTTCAACGCGTCGATCATGAGATGGTGCAGCGCCGCGCCAGCTGGGTTATAGACACTTTGGTCACATGGGAATTGTACCTGGTCGACATGTCGGGAGAAGCCAGCCGTGGCGAATAAGAGCGATTCACGGCACTCCGCGCTGCACATCCATCTGCTCCTGCACCTCCCCCTATTAGCATTGCTGGTGCTTTTCTTCGCCCTGCCCTGGCTGGACGCGGGACTTCCCGGAGAGGATTTTCCCGCAAACGTGGCGTGGTTCGCCGACATCTCGAAATGGATCCTTGGACGGGGATTGGACCAGTGGTGGGCGCCGGACTGGTTGATGGGAACTTCAAGGACTTTGATTTTCAGCAAGATGTTCGGGTTCGTACTGGCCCTTCCCTTCCACGCCTTCGGTCCCGAAGCCGCGCTGAAACTGACGACGCTCGTTTTGTTTCACATCGCCTCGGGCTTCTCCATGTGGCTTCTGCTGCGGCGCTACTGCCTGGGTCCTGCGGCCTCCCTGATGGGTGCCGTGTTCTATACTCTCTCGCCCGTGTATCTTCTCGAGACCGCAACGCATGGCCACTTCGAGGTGTCCCTCTATTACGCCTTCGTTCCGCTGATCCTCTGGGCCTTCGACCACGCGCTCGAATCCCAGAGCCTCCGCTGGTCCACCCTGACAGGGCTGATCGCGGCGCTGGGGCTATGGGTCAACAATGAAGGCTCTGCCGTAACCCTGCCGTTCCTCATTTTCCCATACCTTCAGCGGCTGGCCTTCAGATGGAACTCGCGTGAACAATCCGAGACGTTTTGGGCAGTGTTGGGCCGTAGCGCATTCATTCCTGTCTGCGCGACCGTTTCCTTCATCTTCTGCTCCGCCTTTTTCCTTGCTCCGGCGCTCCTGGAGCAGAAGGATCATTATCTTTTCCACCCGTCTTACATCCGCCAGTCCATCCTGGAGTTCTCGTATCGCAACCCTCTTTACCTGTTGGACCGATCCGGAATGCTCCTTGCGCACTTTACTGATCTGCCAGAGGGGATGCGCGCATTCTCCGGCCAATTGTATCCCGGGGCCGTGGCTCTGCTGCTTGCGCTGTTTGGATTGGCTTGGAGAAGAGAGGGGCGCTACAAGCGCCTTCCCCGCGTGTTCCTCGCCATCGGGTTTGTTGGTTTGCTGCTCTCGTTCGGAGGCTACAGCGTTCTGGATTCGGTTGTGCCTTTGTGCCGGACCGCTCGCATGAGGGATCTGGCCCTCGGGGCAATTTTCTTGGCTTCCTTGGCCATTGTGCCGGTGGGGTTCCTCTTCCGATATCAGGCGATGGCCCTTTGCCGGCGCTGCCTGACGTTCCTGCCGTTAATTGTCGCGTTGCTGGTGGTTTTGAGCATTCCGTGGTTCCGAATTCTCAGCTTCATCGTTCCCATTTACAGCCACATGCGCGCTCCGATCTGGTTCTTCATCACGCCCGTGGTATTCGGCGTGGCGGTTCTGGCCGCCATGGGCGCAGATGCGCTGCTTGAGCGCATGCGCGCGCAGCCGCGGCTCTGGGCGGCTTGGGGCCTTCTTGTCCTGGCCATGCTGGACGTCCTGCCCTATCGGCATGCATTTCAGAAGCAGATCTCGCCGCAATCGGTATCGGAGATGAAAAGCGTCTTCGAGGCCATTGGCGAGGAACCGGCGCTGTGCCGCTCGATCGTCATGGAGAGCTACTCGCCATTTCTGGACTTGGGAACGACCGTATCCGGAAAACCGTCGGCCTGGGGCTGGTTGAACTGGGATTCGACCAAGACTGCCGGAGAATACGTGCTTGGGTCATTGTATCCACGCCTGTCCTCGTCAGATGCCGATGCACAGTTTGAAGCGGCGAACCTGGCCTCCATGGCGGGAATCGGCTTCCTTGTGGACGACTTGGGCGAGCCGCCCAATTTGCCCCCTAACAAGTTCTGGACACGCATCGGCAATTCTCAGCGGTTCGCGCTGTACCGCAACAGCCTGGCATCTCCGATGATCCGGCTCTACGCCGGGCGGGCGCTTTATCTGGGACCGGCGCAAGGCCCGTGGCCGCAACTGTCCTGCTATTTGAATCAGCGGGGATATGCCCTGGCCACCACCGATCGGCAGGACGATTCGCTCGACCTGATCTCCAGTTATGACGCCATCTTCTGGGCATTCCCCTCGCCGCCGCCGGTTCGGTTCCAGAACAGGCCGGCCGCGGCGCGCCCCAGAATCTTCGACCTGAACGAAAACAAGACGTGGTCTCTGCCGCCGGTGAGCGCCCCCGCGGCTGAAACCTATATCGGCCGGCCCCGGCGCGACGAGATCACCATCCATCTCGAGGATCGGCCTTCCACTGCGCCACTGGCGAGCTTTCTGGGCGTGGCCGAGGCCGCACACCCCAACTGGACGGCTTCGGTCGACGGGAAAGCGCGCCAGACGGTGCGCTTGTCCTGGGGATTGATCGGTGTTCCACTGCGGCCTGGGGACACGGACATCCGGCTGTCTTTCGCAAAGCCGAGGTATTTCAGTTCGCTTCTCATGATATCCCTGTTCTCGGCGCTGGCTGTTCTCGCCCTCTTCACCATTCCGCTGCTGCCCGGTTTTTTTATTGCGGTGAGACGCAGGAGCAAGTCGTTTTTCGGCAGGGATAAAATCGAAACAGAATCGATTGCGGCATCTTTTCCCGAGCAGCCTGCGAGCGCTTCGCAGGGCTCGTTCTCCACGATTGTGGCGGCAGTGATCACTTTCGCGGCGCCACTGGCAATCTACGCATTTACGCTCGCTCCTACCATTTCGGGGGATGATGCGGGTGAGCTGGTCTCCGCGGCATACCACCTGGGCGTGCCACATCCGCCGGGATACCCCCTGTGGACGCTTATGGCTCACGTATTCACAAGGCTGCCTCTGGCCGCAGACATCGGCAGGCGAGTCAATTGGATGTCAGCAGTGCTCAGTGCCAGCTGCGCGCTGCTGCTCTTCGCCATCGCCAGGCGGCTGCTCCGCTCCCCTTGGGTAGCTTCCCTGAGCGCCATTGCCGTGTGCGTGGGAAGCACGGTTTGGATGCAGTCGGTAATCGCCAAGGGGACTTACGGGTTAACGGCGTTTCTGTGCCTGCTGTGTCTGGCGGTGCTTCAATCATGGGATCGGCAGAGGAGCCTATGGAAACTCTGCCTGTTCGCCCATCTATTCGCGCTGGGCATCGTCAGCCACTACATGACGCTGCTGTTCGCCCCTGCCTTCGCCTACTTCATCCTGAGCGCTGAGCCGAAAATCCTCCAGCGTCCGCGCCATATTGCGCTGATGGCCTCGTGCTTTCTGGCGGGATTGTCGGTGTTCCTGTTGCTGATTCCCTTCGCCCGCGCCCACCCTCCCATCAACTGGGGCAATCCGGACAATCTGCGCCGGTGGCTGGACGAGGTTCGCCGCGTCCAATACCGCGGATTGGAATTTTCCGAACGGGTGAGCATTCATACCAAGTTGCTCTTCCTGTGGAACTTCGCCCGAGAGTTTTCCCGACAGCTGCCCTGGCCGTGGCTCGTGCTCGTGCCGTTCGGCTGGTTCAGCCTGTTTCGGTCCCATCGCCGGTTCACCTTAATGTTGACGCTTCTGATCCTGAGCAATGCCATCCTGTTGACTTTGATCCTGCACTTTCAGTTCACGCCGGAGAACCTGGAGCGCGTTCAGGTTTATTATATCCCATCCTACATCCTGTCCGCCTTCTGGCTGGCTGCCGGCATAGAGTTTCTCTGCGATAGATCTCATGTATTCGCCTTGCCATTCAAGAGACGGAAGAAGAGGGTCGGCCGATCCCCCAAGAGCCGCGTCCCAGCCATTTTGCCGCAGCGCTATCGCAATCTGACCGCCATCGGCCTGTCCTCGATCTGTGTTCTTCATCTTGTAGCCCGTAATTGGCGCGACAATGACATGCACGCTTACTACCTCGCGCGCGATTACGCGGAAAACACGATGAAGACGCTCCCCCCGAACGCCATCACGTTTCCTGTGGGCGACTACCAAACTTTTCCGCTTCTCTACCTGCAGTGTGTTGAGGACATGCGCCCCGACGTTTTGATCGGGGACCTGTACGGCTATCTGGAAGAGGGCGTCTACAAGGAATACGAGAAGGTGACGGGCCACAGCTCCGCGGGGAAAGACCGTGAGGAGATCATCGACGCTCTGGTGCGAAGCAGCGAGCGACCGGTGCTTTTCTTCCAGCGGCGCAACATGTCCCATCTCCCAGGCCTGGAGCTTCGTCCCTGGGGCATCCTATACAAAGTGGCGCGGCAGGACGCACCCATCGGCGACGACCAGCATCTGTGGCGGTCCTACAAATTGCGCGGCGTCGAGGACCCGCGCGTGCCGAAGGACTACATGGGGAAGGCCATCATCTCTTGCTATTCGCTGGCGCAAGGCGAGAGGATGCTCCTGCGCGGAGACATGAAGGGCGCCCTGGCCATGTTCAATCAGGCGGTTGAGAGGGAGGATTTTGCCCCCGAAACCAGCAACAATTGCGGCAGCATCCTGGCCGAACTGGATCACCCGCAGGAGGCGCGGCGCTTTTACCTCGATGCCTTGCAGCAAGATCCCGGTCATCTTTTGGCCCGACGCAATCTTGGCTCGATCTACATGAGCATGAAGATCTTCGACAAGGCGGCGTTTCAATTTAGGAAGGCCATCGAGTTGGACCCCGGCGATCAACTTCTGCGCGAACTCTACGGGCAGGCGATCGACGCGCAACGCGCTCCCGCGCATCCGCCCGCCCAGAGCCCTGAAGACCTGCTTGGCGGCGCAACCTCCCCCCTGGCCGGCCCCCATGCCATGCAATGATAGATACGTTCACTCGAGGGCGAACCTAAAGCTGATTGAGCAAGCTCTTTGCGGCCCGCTCTATCCGTACGTCGTTGTGGCACTTAGCCTTGCGGGTCTCGGATTGCGCCTGCTTCGCCTGTCCTCCACCCCGGGCGTCTACCCTGATGAATCCTACTACATCGAGTTGTCCTGGAACCTTCTTCACCTCAAGTTTCAATGGGGGCTATACACCAGTTCCTTCCTGCCTCGCATGCCCCTTCCACTGATGCTGATGGGCATCGGACAGGCCATATTTGGGCGCAGCCTGTTCGCCATTCGCTTGACGACGGTTCTCTGGAGCAGCCTGGCCCTCCCGGCTCTGGGCTGGCTTCTTCCCTCCCGCCGCCTTCGCCCCCTGCTGCTTTCGGCGATGGTGCTGTTCATCTGCCAGCCATTCGCCGCCTGCTATCAGCGCTGGGGCTTCACCTACAATTATCTCCTCCCGGTAATGCTCGCCGCCGTTGCCTTGCGGGCACGCTTGACCCCAACCTGCAAAACATGGCCGCTGATGGCTTTTTCGCTGAGCGTTGCCGCGCTCCTGCTGAGCGAACCCGTCGCCATCGGTCTGGCGCTGGTTGCCTGGGCTTCGCTCATCCCGCTGGGGCGCCGCCGCTTCGTGCTGGGAATAGCCGCCAGCCTGCTGCCGCTGATCCTGTATCTGGCTCTGTTGCTGGTCCGAATCCCCCGCGTCTTCTGGTCAGATGTTCTGGCCATTGGCTCGCAACGGCTTGGCGGCGGCTCCACGGAGCCCGCTTTCGTCTCGCTCTGCGGCGCCCTCCACAATACCTATGGATTCTTCTTTCCTCTGGGTATGTGGGGGGCTGTTGATCTTCCCAAGGAAATTCCGGGCGATGCTGCTGGCCTGCACACTCTCGGTCATGGCCACGATGGCCCTTGTCTCAGGCTCGGACTACTCGCTCCTGTTGCGTGAATCGATCCTGCTGTCGCCTTTTTTCTGTCTGGGAACAGCCCGGCTGGCTCTGCAGGTCATTCAAAGGATCTCCGACGGCCTTTCGCACGCTCTGGCCTGGCTGTCATCGGCAGCGCTCTCGTGCTGGTCGCGCGATCAGGCCCCCGTCTTTTCCGCAAGGGCTCTGCGCGCGCACCATCTGGCGCTGGCGACAAGCGGGCTGGCGCTGGCGCTGTACTGGGTTCTGCTGATCCCGTTGCGAGCCGACCTGAGCAAGCACGTCAACGCGCTGGACTATATCGCCGTCTCTGACGTCCAGCATTTGAGTCAGGCGTGCTCCTATCTTTCATCCCACACCAAGGCCACCGACGTTGTCTTGGCCTCGCCGGTTACCTCTGACTTGGGCTGCCAGTCCTTCAGCCCGATGCAGTTCGCCGCCGCGCAGGGAGCCAGAGGCAATCCGTTCTTCCCTGAGTCGTTCCTGAATTCGCGCCTGCGGCTGCACTACGGGCTCGATGAGGTGAAGTTTGTGTTGCTGAACGACTTCACGCTCAAGGTCGAATCGTCATTTCCAGGCGTGGGGACGTTGCTTGAGCAGGTGCGCGACTGGCCAGTTGACCTCAGCGCCGGCTCGGTGCAGGTGCTGCGAAACCCGAAATTACCGAAACCGGGCCAGAAATGATCTCTTTGGAAGACCCGCAAAAATCCATCCCACAAATGGGAGCTGATACCGCGCCATCGCGCCCATTTCCGTATTTATGGACCATCGTGGCCCTTTCGGCATGCCTGCGGCTATGGGGACTGGGAGCGAAAAGCCTTTGGGATGACGAGGTCTACACGCTCTATGCCGCTTCAAGGCCGCTGGGCGAGATGTTCCGCTTCATGACGGCCGATGACCCGCACGGAATCCTCTACGTTCTGCTTCCCAAACTGCTGGGCATAACGTGGCAGAGCAGCGAGTACGAGTTGCGTCTTCCATTCGCAATATTGGGAATCGTGTCGATCCCCTTGCTCTACCTTTGCTTGGTCGAGTTCGGCTACCGCTCCCCGGCCGCCCGTCTGGCCTGTCTGCTGGCCGCCATCTCGCCGCTATATCTTCAGACCGCGCAGGAAGCCCGGATGTATCCCATCTTGCTCGTGCTGTTTCTCCTCACCAGCTATCTTCTGCTTCGCTGGTTGAATGGACGATTGAGAAATTCTTATTTCATTCCAGCGTATTTTCTGTCTCTTTCTCTCGGATTCTACACGGACCCGGCGCCGGTGGCTAGTTTTGCCCTGTTCCATTTGCTTTGTATCTGCCTGGGCAGCAGACGGGCAAGCCCTTGCCTGCCCCTGACTCTGGGCATTCAAGCAGCGGCGGCTCTATCATTTGTGCCTTACGCCATATCCGCCGCCGGCTCCTCTCACAGCGACCCATTCGGGCCACACTGGATGGATCAGTTCGCTCGGGTTTTCAACTCTCCGCCCTCGCAAACTATGATGTTTCTTTCGACTGTTTTTCGAGCCCTTCAAGCCATGCTGTTCTGGCCGAGCGACTATTTGATGTCGGTTCAGGTCTCCTTGGGCGCAACCAGAAGTTTTATTCCCTGGCTACTTGTGCTGTGCGGCACGGCGGCACTGGGGCTCTTCTTCACCAACGGCTATTCAGCTATCACATACAAGGGACGTCCGGGAGGGTTCCGGCTCGTCTTGATCGTGGCGATTTGTCTGGCGCTCGGCGGCGGCATGTTGTCCGCCGTCCCTGCAAGAGAACTCCCCGCGATGCTTTCACTGCTCCTGCCCCTCCTGCTTGTATTCACCTTGCTCTGCGTTCCCTTCTGGGCGGCTCGCGACAATTCCGAGGTGACGCGCGCCACCATGGCGGTTTTCCTGGCGCCGCTCGTTCTATACGGGGTTCTCTTCTTCATCCCCATGGATCCTCGTCACATGACTGTTCCCTTGTTGTTTCTTCTGGCTCATCTTTCAGAATCTGTGCTCATCTTGTGTCGCCGAAGGTCCGGTCGAGTCCTCGCGGGTATCTTCCTCGGCTGCATTATCATCGCTGGCATTCGCTATTACGCCAGCGATACCGAGATCTTCCATCAGCAGGACTACAGGAGCGCGGCTCGGGCGATTAGTCTGTTGCAGGAACAGCGTGAGCCGCTGATCTTCAACTGCGGCTTCTCGGGCAACTGGGCGTTTCGCTATTACCTGGAAAAAGGCGGAGAACCCCTCGCCGGCTCCGCATTGGGCCCAAACAACTGCGATGAAGGCGATAGCTGGGTTCTTCAGTCTCTGGACCAGTCGCTGCGAAAAGAAGACCACGCCTGGTTCATGACCTTGAACAGGCTCGACGACTCATACTTCTCGATGCTCGCGAAGCTGCGGGCGCATCAGATCGCAATTCAGCCGTTCGGGCAGGAACTGGTTCTGATTAAGGTGACCAGGTAATGCAACTCAACATAATAGCCGATATGAATAAGGTTCCATTCCGTATCAGCTTTCGGCAAAATTGCAATTTTACATCAAAATTCCAGCCTGCAGAAAACGTTAGATAATACATGCAGCCGCCTTTCCTCCGATGACGCGCCAGACGCGTCATCAGCACTTCATGGTTGCCCGGTCAAACAATTTCCAGATCGGTTTCCACTTAAACGGCCTGCGGCCAAGAACCCAGGATCAAGCAGCAGCGAACATTTCTTAATCGCCTGTTACACGCACAAGCCAATCTACCGCCCTCGTGAGTTCCAACTATTGCATCCCCGTCCCGGGATTGGGGGATTGCACGCCAGCACTGCTTTCCGCTAGAACATACCGTCCAAAGCGATCAGTGCCTTCTTATACGGTCTTGCACGCTGAAGCAGCCGGCAGCAGCCACGTGCAAATCAGACCAGTGCAACCCGGCCGAGGAGCGCTCAGGCCCGGCAGACGTTCAATACATTTCCACAACTTCGGCCGCAGCACCCGCCGCCTCCTCCCCGAACGCGATAAATCCGCGCCGGCGCATCCATTCCTCGATAATCCCCCCATCATCATCGCGCTTGTATTGCGCACGATTGGACGAGCTGATCACTACGGTGCGCGGGGACTTAGAACTCCGGAACTTCACGAGGAACGTGGCCTTGAGCAAGCGTGTGTGACGCGGCAGGTTGCCACCACGGCTGGTTAATGCTGCGAAGAGATCCTCGGCCCGCCGAATCTCCACCTCGTTGTATTCCCCGCCCCAGCCCATGTGGATCTCCTTTAACTTAATCCACTCCAGCGCCGGCACGTCCAGGCACACCAATGAAAACTGACCACTGCGCGCCAGCGGCTCGAGATTGAATCGGCTGCGTTCGCTAAAGAAATCAGAATAGCCGAACAGGTGACGCCCGAATGCCGTGCGATACAGTTCACGCTCGCCTTTCGTGCGCGCATTGATCCGGATCTCACCGGTGGCCGGCTCATACACGATCACGTCGAACTTCTCCGGCCGGTAGACAATGCATGTGGATTCGCCCTCCTGGATCACGTTCTCGCACTTAAACGGCTCGCCATGACGCACCAGGAACCAGACGCTGTCGGGCTGCACGTAATGGAAAACCTTCGCCGTGCGCCCGCGGCGCTTGCGCACGAACCAGGCGTTCAGATCGGTCTCCAAATTGCCAATCGCCTGCTCGCTTGGCACAGCAAAAGGCACAGGCCCCGCTCCTGAGCGGAAGTACTCGAACGAGCGCGGCCGATACAAACCCTGCTCGGCATGCAGGCGCTCCAACAAGCGCGGATTCTTAAGCCAGATCTGAATGGCCAAGTCCAGCGCCGTCGCCTCTTCATAGGCTTCCACTTCCAGCCCACTCTCCTCCAGAGCCTGCATCATGGCCTCGAAACCCTGAGGAGTCGCCATCTCGTGAATGTAATACAGAGCCTCAATCAAATCATGCGGCATGGCCGCATCCGGCGTCATCAGCACTTGCACGATATGGGCGAAAGCAAACCCGGACCGCTCAGTTTCAGGCGGCATGACTGCGCCCCGGCTGGCCAGGTATTCCGAGTAAGGAGCAAGCAATGCGCGTAAATTGTTCGGCCGAATGGCCGCAAGCATCTCGATGTTGGAAAAGCGACGAAGGGTTAAAGTGGACATAGTACAACACCCCCGTTTTTGCCACGCGCGACATTCCGTCAACCAGGCAAAGCGCACCCAGTCCCCGTTTGCACACGGCGGCACCACAGAATTGTTCGCAAACTGCTCATGGCGAAAGTATGGCGAAAATATAAAAAGGGCAGCCTGTCGCGTCAATGGATTTTTTCAGAGAAAATACTTCAATAGACGTGGGCTAAACGTATGTCTTACAGACAGATGCCTTCAGCATAATCGAAGCTCGACCAGCCAGTATTCGCCAGTGTCTGGCCCGCCCCGCCGCACTTTCAAACAGGTTCTTGGAATGAGGCGTCAGTCAAATTTCCTGCCCCTTACTTCAACACTTTTTCGATTTACCCGGTAAATAACAACTAGAAGCACCATCGCGTACCCGGAGCGTCTGTTGCAAAGATGTTAACTGCAAAACCCCAAAGCCATCCACCCACAGATCCCTTTCAGGAACTCGTTCGCATCTTCGCCAAAGGCTACCATCGGCTGTCTCAGACCCCGGAGTGGCAGGTGAAAAAGGCCAACATGCAGGTCTGTGATCCTCAACTGAAATCCATACAGCGCACCGCAAAAAAGACGGCCAATGCCGCGCAGAATTGACTGGATGTGTCGGCGCAACCAGAGCGTTCATGCCGACCAGTTAACACCTATTAAATCCAAGGAGAGAGTCGTTGAGGCCCTGTACTGAAGCAGAACTGGAAGACCTGAAACGGATGACCGTTTCGCAACTGCAGCACAAATACGAGGAGGTATTTGGCGAGGAGACACGTTCCCATCACCGGGAGTTCCTCTGGAAGCGCATCGCCTGGCGCCTTCAGGTTTTGGCCGAGGGTGACATCAGCGAACGCGCACGCCAGCGGGCCAAGGAACTGGCACGCGAAGAGGATCTGCGCATTCGCGCTCCCCAGGGAGCCTTCGCTCCTGCGCCGGCGGCTGACCAGCAGCGCACCGTCGTCCTTCCCTTTACGCCAACCCGCGACCCGCGTCTGCCCGCGCCAGGAACGCTGCTTGGGCGCATCTATAAGGGCAAACGGTTGGAAGTGGAAGTCCTCGAGGAAGGCTTTCGATTCAATGGCCGGAACTATCCCACCCTCACAGCGATCGCCAAGGAAATCACCGGCACACACTGGAACGGGTATGAGTTCTTTGGCCTGAAGCAGAAAGATAGCAAAGCGAAGAAAGGCGGCCGGTCGTGACTAACGCGCCTGAGGCAAAAACAATTCGTTGCGCCATTTACACTCGCAAGTCTACCGACGAGGGGCTCGAACAGGAATTCAACTCGCTCGATGCGCAGCGCGAGTCGGCCGAGGCCTTCATCGTAGCCCATCGACATGAAGGCTGGACAATTCTGCCGGACCGATACGACGACGGGGGCTTTACCGGCGGCAACATGGAACGCCCGGCACTCAAGCGCCTGCTCGCCGATGTCGATGCGGGCCGGATCGACTGCATTGTGATCTATAAAATCGATCGCCTCACCCGTTCTTTGACCGACTTCGCCCGCATTATGGAGACTCTCGATTGTCGCAGCGTCTCGTTCGTGGCCGTGACTCAACAATTTAATACTACCAATTCCATGGGCCGCCTGACGCTAAACATCCTGCTTTCCTTCGCACAATTCGAACGCGAAATCATTGCCGAACGAACGCGCGACAAGATGTCCGCGGCACGGCGCAAAGGCAAGTGGGTCGGCGGCATGCCCGTCCTCGGCTACGACATTGATCCACACGGACCGCGCCTGCTGGTTAATGAGGAAGAAGCCCAACGTGTGCGTAGCATCTTTGAGTTGTATATCCGGGAGCAGGGACTGGTAACCACTGTACAGGAACTGGCCCGTCGAGGCTGGACCACCAAGCGCTGGGTCACGCAGAAGAGCATTGAACGCGGTGGCACGTCATTTAACAAGACGACGTTATTCAAACTGCTAACGAACATCACATATATCGGCAAGGTCAGCTATAAGGGCCAGATCTACCAAGGCGAACATCCAGCCATTGTCGATGAGGCTGTCTGGCAGCGCGTTCAAAAATTACTGCATCACAATGGGCGCTCTGGAGGCCGGGATGTGCGAAACAAGCACGATGGCTTGCTGAAGGGGCTGCTCTATTGCGACTCCTGCAATGCAGCCATGATTCATTCCATAACGGCTTCCAATAATAACAAGCGCCGCTATCGTTACTATGTCTGCTCGCACGCGCAGAAACATGGTTGGGATACCTGCGAGACTAAATCCCTGCCTGCCCCGGACATTGAAAAGTTCGTGATTGAACGCATCCGCGCCATCGGCCAAAACGACGCGATGATAGAGCAGACATTGCGCGCAACGAGGCAAGAAAACGAGGAACAGCTGCTTGCCCTTCAACAGCAGGAGCAGGATCTGCTGGGAGAACTGCGGGAACTTAGCGCCGAAGAAAGAAGGCTGGCGCAAGAATTCGGCGGCACCACCGGCAGCAATACGGAAGCGCTTTCACTCGCGCTTGGCAAACTGCAGGATCGCAGTCGCGAGATCAATACACAAGTGGCCCAAGCGCGAAAGGAGATTGTCGATGTTTCGGGACGGCTTGTCTCAGAGCGAGAAATGAAACTGGCTTTCTCGCTCTTTGATCCAATCTGGGACTCGCTCACGCCAGGCGAACAAACTAAGGCCATGCGGCTGATCGTCGAACATATCCGCTACGATCCCAGTCAAGGCAGCGTCGCCATTCAATTCCAGCCCGCCGGCATCCGGGCCTTGGCCCAGGATATCAGCCAAAACTGAGTTCAATATTCAAAAGGAGAAATGCTCCAGATGGAGAATCTAGAAGTCGTTGGCTACGTCCACTTCGGGCGAGAAAAGAAGGGAAAGAAACGTCTCTTGCCCGGACGCGCGCCTGAGCCCAAGCAGATCCCGAAAGGCAACGTTCCACGCCTGGCTCGCCTGATGGCGCTTGCGCCACATTTCGAAGAGTTGCTCGAACGGCGCGAGATCAAAGACATGGCCGAAATCGCACGGTATGGGCATGTGAGCCGCGCCCGGGTCACCCAAATCATGAACCTGCGCTTCCTCGCGCCGGATATTCAGGAGGCAATCCTGAATCTTCCGAATACAACGAAAGGCTGCGACAACCTGCTATATCGGCACGTTCATCCCCTCACCGTCACAGCCAGTTGGAAGCGGCAACGGGAGATGTGGGCAAATCTGGCGGACAGATCCTCTTGATGGGCAAGATTACAATGCCCGAGCGGGCAGTGATGGCCTGCGCGGCGAGGAACGGCGCAGCGGCACTCTGCAGCAGGCGCAAAAAATCGCGCCGGTCCTCCTGCGAATAGAAAATCTCGCCGTGGCGATTGCCGCGAAGGGTGATGTAATAGGGGATGCCGGGAAGGGACGCGCGCCAGTCGGAGCCACGATGCAGCAACCGGATACGCTTTGGTTGGAAAAATTTAAACCAAAGTTTAGTAGACAGTGGGGCTGTTGAAAAAGTGTTGTTCCTGTTGACCTGTATACCTTATATCTATAAATTAATTCTGCTTACATAACTAACTTATCCAACTGGACGTGGAT
>Ga0116193_1001270_pt1 | contig 21390 bp, 17 predicted proteins | sample AD_UKC115_MetaG_FD_89892 | JGI IMG/M metagenome (GOLD analysis project Ga0116193, IMG submission 89892) | Active sludge microbial communities of municipal wastewater-treating anaerobic digesters from Hong Kong - AD_UKC115_MetaG | ecosystem: Engineered > Bioreactor > Anaerobic > Digestate... | reverse complement strand
TTGACCTGTTTGATCACCTATTGATCAGAATCATCCCCAAACGGATTTTGGGGTCAGGTTCAATTTTACTATTGAAAAGAGAATTTAAACGTCTCTCTGCTAACGATGTTCGCGTTTCAAAATCTGGAAAAGAATATTCGTCAGTATGTAGCATTTACTCTCTGTGTAAAAATACTACAGCAATATTTTTTTCAGATTTTTTTAAAAAGAGTTTCCAATATTTGAATTAATGATCATAATTGACAAAGATTACAAAATCTGGTGTATACTTATCCTAAAAAGTTATCAAAGTAAATGAATACTTCCGATTCTGGTTATATTCCAAAATCAAATCTCAAAAAAACGGACCAATAAGCAATCAGCTTACTTGTTGGTCATGTATTTAACTAATAACGACTATATAAAAAAACGGAAGGTTCAAGACGTACAAGAATGGTGTTTCTCTCTTCTCAAAATACTCAGATTACATTTGATCATGTATTATTCGAGTCTGAGGTGTTTTATGCAAGCCAGCTCATCGTATCTTCTCTTAACGCTATATTTACTCATCCATTAACGCTTGTAAGCGCACCAATTGGGTATGGGCAGGTAGCGGCTATGCGGTGCTTTCTTGAGTGTACAAATGCAAATATTCTCTGGTATCGGACCCAGAAACAAACACAGGAAGACCTTTGGGAAAAGATTTGCTCTGACATAAGAAATTTAAGCCCGCAATTAAGTGAAGAACTGATGCCGATGAAGCAAAATGGTGAACTTCAACCTCTTGAGGTTGCCTTAGCAGTTGAATCCAGCCTTGAAATTATTACGCCCTTAGTGATTGTTTTGGAAGGGGTTCATTCAGTGAATGGAAAGGGTTTCGACCTGATCAATGAAGTGGTAAAACTACGGATTCGAAATCTTCATATTATTGTGTTGGCTGAAAAATTTATCCCGATAGACAGTGAAATGCTATTACGAGGGTTAATCAATCACATTACTCCGGTAGCTTTAGCTCTCAACCGGCAGGATATCATGCGTATCATGAAAACGACGCAGATCTCACTGAAGGATAAAGAAATTGACTTTATCATGAAATACTCGGATGGCTGGCTTGCTGCCATCCGATACTTGATTATGTGCCACCGTTCTCAGCCATCCCTTTCTCTCCTCCGACCTGACGATTATGATGAACCGTTTCTTAAGGCTTTTAAACAGGAGATTGTCAGCACGATGCCAAGTCTTGTTATTTCGGTCCTAAGCTATCTGGCTGATTTTGATTCTTTCTCTATTCAGGAAGTTGAGTTCTTCCTGGCTTTTGAAGCATCGAATGAAGACGCATTATGTATAATACAGCAGGCGATGACTGATTACTTCCATTTCATTTCATTTTCACCTATAGATCGATGTTATCGTTTGCATCCAGTATTTCGCAGGGTGATCCAAAGAATTCTCCTTCCCTCACTGACCACAACACGAATTGCTGAAATTTACAATCGACTTGGTAACTGGTATGAACAGAAATCTCAATTTGACAGTGCATTACGTTGTTATATTCAGTCAGGGGACGATTTTGCCTGCTTGCGTATACTGTGCGTAATAAAACGCTTCCAGGATCTAAGTGTTACATCTGCTATCATTTTGAAACTCTTCACGACTTACCGTGAGGCGATTTTAGTACATGATAAACAACTGTCATCTTTACCATCCACTCATGAAGTAATCATTCCATTAATTCGTTATGCAGCACTCCTTGGTGACCAAACGCTATACGACGAAATACATTCCTGGATTAGTTCATTCGAAAATAACTTGATTCCATCTGAAATCCGACATTTGTATGAATGGATACGAGGATTCCCTCCTAGCCTGTTGCATGGGAAGTTGCTGACGATCGACAACCCGAACGACCTGGTTATGCTTTCTAACTGTTTTGACATCAGCTATGGCGCAACATCACTTCTTTTTGCGCTGCCAGAGAGTGTTTATGACTCAGATAAACGTGAAGCTCTATGGAAAGATCTGGCAGGTGAAGAAATTCGCAGTGGCAACCTTCTGGCGGGCGCCTCTACACTTTTATTTGCTGAAAAGAAATTCATGGCTGGAGAATTTATCGAGGCTGAAATATATTTACATGCTGCAATTCGAAGTTCCAGGTTGGCAGGAAATCCTGGGGTTTGGATAACCGCTTGCTGTACACTCGTTCGAACTCTTTGTGTGCAGGGAAATATGCAAGGTGCAATAAAACTATTGCATGATGTACGGCAGGAACTCAACTTGGAAGGGCCATCACGGCTTGATGCAACAATAGACTTGTGTGAGTTCTCACTTTACGTTTTGAGAGGTCAGTCTGCTCCAGAAGGTTTGTTTGATCAAGAGGAGGATCAGAACCGTTTATATACACCTGCGCTCAGAGAATTGGGCTGCCTGAAACAATTAATGTTGCTAAATGAAGGCCGTTTTGTCGAGTATATTAGCCATTACTTGGAAGAGCAACAGGATATAGTTCATTACAGTCCATTACGCAACTTGATTCGCAGCATTGGACTTTCGAAAGCACGTGAAAAGGTAGGACAAACACAAGAAGCTGCTGAATCCCTACTTGAAGCTTTAAAAATTGCGCATGAAGAAACATTCTTTACACCGTTAATCCCTTTCAGGAGTTGGATGCGTAAGTTGCCATGGAAGCGAGAAGAGATGCTACTGCTTGAAACAATCCGAAAGCTGGACACGATTTGTGCGGGGATTTCTTTTGGGGACCAGGTTATGGAAGAGACAGAAAATGATCTAAATACAGCCTTAAACTTACTGACAAGACGGGAGGCGGAGGTTGCTGCATGTCTGAATGAAGGTATAACTAACCGTGAAATCGCGCAAAGACTATGTATTAGTGAGAATACAGTTAAAAGCACGCTAAAAAAAATATATGCAAAACTCGGTATATCTTCACGATATGAATTCTTAAGTACTTATTTTTCAAGATCAACCTGATTTATCGCTATTTTGAATAAATAAATCACCCTCGATTAATTATTTATCACCCGAAAAGGTGATTTTATAACACATTGATTCTTGATAGACTTTAAACAGATGGACAACTCGAGTCATTCCATAAAAAAGACGATTGGAGAATAATCATGGGCGTTAAAGAATTTAAAGAAAAAATTATTGTTGATCCCGCTTTTGCGGCGAAATTCACGAATGTGAAAACCGCTGAAGAACTCGTTTCTCTGGCTCAGAAAGAAGGCTTTACATTCACAGTCGAGGATGTAAAGAATAACACAGAGCTCACTGCTGCAGAACTTGAAAGTGCTGCAGGTGGTGCAACCATATTTGCTGAAACATACTTTGTAACGAATGCCACAATCTTTGCGAAAACTTATTTCGTTGAGAGCTGACAGATAAGCTAACTTTGCAGATTAGAAACCGGGCTACAAGATAAACCAATAGCCCGGTTTCTTGCTGATGGAATTAATTTGAGATGCTCAGCCGGAAACATAGCGATCAGGTTTCAAATTAATGAAAAAATCGGGAAATGGATACTTTCAAGAAGTCTATGTCAAAATCTGAATTTTATTCTGACATATATTTAAATGAAGCTTTTTTTCAGGAACAAACCTGGTCGCTTTTTTTATGGTATTGCAGAATCATTTTGGATAAATTCGTTTCCAATCGAACAAGTTCTTTTCTCCACCCTTTATTTTTGATAAAATGAAGTAATGGTATAAAATCAAGTCGTTCTATAAATTCATGATAGGAAAATAACCATGTGATAAAGAATTTACGGAAAAAATAATTGCTGACCCTGCTTTTGCGGCGAAATTTGCAAATGTGAAAATGTCGAAGATCTCGTTTCCCCGGCCAATAAAGAAGGCTTTACATTCATGGTTGAGGATCTCAAAAAAACACAGAACTCACCATTGATGAAATGGAAAAAGTAGGGGGTGAGCCACGTTCAAGCCTGCTTTCCGCCCTTGATGAATTACCGTAAATTGGTTTAGTTATTATCTAATACGCTCAATGAAACAAGTGAAAACTTACTTCGTTGAAAGCTGATTTTTTACTACCTTAACAGGCAAAAACACAGGTTATAGGTAAATCCTGGGATCCCGGATTCTTATAACAGAACAGGAAGGACTGAATCGTTATGATGACGAAAGGGTTATGTATTGTTCTTACAGATAGGTGCAACGCAGCATGTGAAATTTGCTGTTTTTCTTGTTCCCCTGAGAACAATCATGTGATGGATGAAGCATTGATGTTTCAAGCTATAGACCAGGCAACAGAAGTCGAAGGTATCTCATATATTGGCTTTAGTGGAGGTGAACCTTTTTTGTATTATGACTTGCTAAAGACTGGCCTTGCTTATGCCCGTTCAAAAGGTTTTGCCACATCAGTGGCTACGAATGGCTTCTGGGGTAGCTGGCCGGATGAGATATTACAGCAACGCCTAGGTGCGTTACAGCTTGACAAGATTTTCCTCAGCACTGACTACTATCATCAGCAGTTTGTGCCCGGGAGTTCCGTTGAACGCGCAATATCTGCAGCTCGTGCACTTGGCATTGGAATCAATGTAGGCATCGGTGAAACCCGCAGCCATACATCCGGAGCACATTTTCAACAAATGGGTGACAGTAAATACTTGTTAGCCTTCTATACTTATCCTTATATAAGGGCAGGACGCGCCGCAAGTTATCCGGAATCTGAGTTCTTCCAGCCTTCTGAAGTGCCGGTTGAAAGATGTGTGGCAAACGGCCTGATCTCAGTATTGTACGATGGAAAGGTTTTTCCATGTTGCAAACAGCAGGTATTTTCTTCCGGACTAATACTTGGTAATTTGCACGAATCACCGCTTAAAGAAATTCTCTCATCCTCAGATACTGCTGCATTGATGCGTTGCTTAAATAACCCGCGATGTTTGCACAAATTGCTGGAAGAGAAGGGCATGACTGATACCTATCAAAGCGCATGTGATTCTTGTTCCAGTATCTTTGGCGATAAAAACAGCCTGGAATCACTTCTGCCTCTTATACACGCTGCCGACAGCCAAATTGCGGCCGAACAGTTACTCGGGAGGTAGAAAATGAATTTAGCTGGATTAGCTTTTATAATGACAGATCGTTGCAGCGCATCCTGCGGTATGTGTTGCTTTTCTTGTTCACCGCATAACAAACAACGACTTGACAAGGAATTGGTAAAGGATTGGATTAGACAGGCAGCAGATCTTGGAACCGTGAAATCCATTGGTTTTTCTGGTGGTGAAGCGATTTTATATTATGATGATTTGCGGGAATGTGTAGCCTTTGCACATCAGTACGGGCTTTATAGCACCTTGGTTTCCAATGGTTTCTGGGCTGCTGATTTGGAAAAAGGACGCTCCTTACTGGGAGGATTGGTTAAAGATGGATTAAAACACCTGTCACTAAGCGTTGACCAGTTCCATCAAGAATATGTACCGCTGGAATCAGTCCGCAATGCAATGCGACTTGGTGAAGAGTTCCATGTTCTATCCGCTGTTACATTGATGGAATTGCGAGACGGATACAGTGCCGCTCATTATATGGAAGCACTCCGCCCCCAGATTTACGGTACGGATCTGATTGTTTACCCTGCCTTTCCGGCAGGTGCTGCGAATATTAATATTCCAGAAGGCCAGTTTATTAAAGCATGTAATGCTGATACAGCACGCTGCCCATTTGACAATCACATAACAATTCTTTTTGATGGTTCCTTGATGATGTGCTGTTCCCAATTCAGCAAGGATATACCACCAGTGCATTTAGGGAACTATAAGGATACGACACTCAATGAAGCTATCCAAAATTTCAACGACAACCCTTTTATATATGTGTTATTGAAAGACGGATTCAAATTTTATGTGGATCTGGCACGATCACTTGGTTTCCAGGTGGATAGCTATTACTGTGTTTCCTGTCACCTCTGTCACCATCTGTTGGGTAATAAACAGTTTCTGGATGCAGCATTGCCTATGGTGGAAGAAGAAGCCAGTCGTCTGCGTGTCAGCAAGCTGCTGGGCCGATAAGCCGGGAGTTTCATTATGGAAATGAACAGTGTGTTCAGGCAGGAGAGCCTGCAACGAATTGCATCACCTGAGCAACTGGGTGATTATATTCGAGTGACCAGCCCTAGCGCTTGGCTCCTACTGGGAGCAATTTTCATTATTACAATCTGCGTTGCAGTATGGGGTTTCACGGGGACACTACCCGTAACACAATCGCTTAATGGATTATCAACCGATGAAGGCGTCTTATGTTTTATGCCTACTTTATCTACAGAAAAAGACATACTAGGAAACAAGGTGCTAATCACACTCCCCAACGGTGAATCCATCAGCGGCGTTGTCACCCATATAGCGTCGATGCCTCTTTCTTCAGAGGAATTGGCAGTTTCATTAGGCAAAGCATGGTTGATCTCGCATCTGATCACTGCGGACTATTCCTATCAAGTTACTGTGGAAACGGATACTCCAATACTACCCGATACATTGGTTAACGTTACGCTGATCATTGATGAAATAAAACCAATTGGCTTCATTTTTTCCTGACAGATCTATAAGGTAAGGTATACGATTTGTGAAACTCCAACAAAAAAACAAAAAACCGGTGAAGGTTCCAGTCATCATGCAGATGGAGGCGTTAGAATGTGGGGCAGCCAGCCTTGCAATGGTACTGGCTTATTTTAATAAATGGGTGCCTATCGAGCAAGTACGTTCGGATTGTGGCGTTTCACGGGACGGCACAACTGCCGGGCAAATCTACCGCTCAGCGGAGCGTTATGGTCTACGAGTCAACGCAAGACGTTATAGCGTTAAACAGATTCAGGAATTAGGCTTTTATCCATCGATTATTCATTGGAACTTCAACCATTTTGTCGTACTCCGTGGCTTCAAGGGAAGCACAGCGCTGATCAATGACCCCGCAAGAGGCGCTGTTTCTGTGCCACTGAAGGAATTTGATGAATCGTTTACAGGTGTGTGTCTGGAATTTTCACCGGGTGATACATTTGTGCCGGGAGGAAAACCACGTAGTATCGGAGGTTTTATTAAGTCTCGACTTAAAGGAAGCTTGTCATCCGTCATTTTTGTAATGCTGGCATGGTTGTTAACCTCAGTTACAGGAATCCTGACCCCGACGTTTGATCGCGTGTTTACGGATGAGATACTATCTGGTAACAACCAAAACTGGCTCATACCACTGACAATATCTATGCTTGCACTGATGGCATTCGTTCTGCTGACAGAGGGATTGAAAGCTATCTATATGCTTAAAATAAAGGGAAAACTGTCAATCGTCTCCAACGCTTCCTTCCTTTGGCACACACTGCATCTCCCCATGACATTCTTTTCTCAACGCATGGCAGGTGATTTGGCAGGCCGGCAGGCGTCCAATGATGACGTAGCGGATACGCTTGTTTCGAAAATCGCACCGGTTCTACTTAACCTTATAATGCTTATCCTGTATTTGATTGTTATGCTCCGATACAACGTTATCTTGGCGCTGGTTGGTATTGCAACCATTGGACTTAACCTCGTCGTTGCCAGATTTCTCACCCAGAAGCGGGTCAACATCACCAGGGCGCAGATGCGAGATCAGGGAAAATTGCGGGCAGCAACGGTATCAGGTATCGAAATGATTGAAACCATCAAAGCAGCAGGCGCAGAAAATGGCTTTTTTGAACGCTGGGCTGGATTTCATGCTTCTGTTAATAAATCCAAAGTAGCTTCTGCTTATGCTGAAGGATTTCTGGGTGCTATGCCTACTCTCCTAAGAGAAATCAGTAAAATCCTGATTTTGTCTATAGCGGCCTGGCTTATCCTGGATGATCATTTTACTATTGGAATGTTACTTGCTTTCCAGGGTTTCATGACTATGTTCCTGCAGCCTGCACGCGAACTTATTACAACTGGACAGAGCATGCAGGAAATCCGGACGTCAATGGAACGGATTGAGGATGTTATGAGATATCCTGCTGATGTGCCGGAAATTGACATACCTCAGACCACTACTGAATATAGAAAGTTGACCGGACGCATTGAGATGCGTAACGTGACTTTTGGATACACCAGTATGGGAAAACCTCAGATTATTGATTTCAACCTGACACTTGAGCCGGGTCAACGGGTAGCTTTTGTCGGCGCATCTGGCAGCGGCAAATCAACGCTTGTCAAGCTGTTATCAGGTCTTTACCAACCCTGGTCGGGAGAAATCCTCTTTGATGGTCAACCAATTAGCGCAATTCCAAGAGAAGTGTTCACTGGTTCTGTGGCAGTTGTTGATCAGGAGGTTATTCTATTTGAGGACACGATCAACAACAACCTCAAAATGTGGGATAGTTCTATTGAGAACTATGAAGTAATACTGGCTGCTCGTGACGCACAAATCCATGCGGATATCGTACAGCGCGAAGGTGGATATTCGCATAGATTGCTTGAGGGAGGAAAAGATTTCTCTGGCGGGCAACGACAGCGTATGGAAATTACCCGTGTCCTCGCTCAAGATCCAACCATCGTGTTGATGGATGAAGCAACCAGCGCTCTTGATGCCAGAACTGAATTTAATGTAGTCGAATCTATTGCCAACCGCGGGGTTACTTGTATTATTGTTGCTCATCGTCTGAGCACAATCCGTGATTGCGATGAAATTATTGTAATGGATCGGGGTAAAGTTGTTGAACGGGGCAATCATCAGTCTCTCCTTGCGAGCGGCGGGCTTTACACAAAATTGATATCAGCTGATTAGGAGGAATTCTGATGGGATGGTTTGATGAGCAAGTCAAACAACGACTCGCTAATGATCAAAGCGAACTAAACAAGGCTTACCAAGGTCTTGCAGCAGCATTGGCTGGCCCCAGGAAGAATTTTTCGTCGCGCCCTCATATTGAGGGGGCGCTGGAGGAAATTTGTGCGTATTTTAATCTTCCCATGGTCGAAATTCCTGAGAATATCAAGGATTTAAACGAACGCATAGAATTTGCGCTTCGGCCAACTGGTATCCTCAGACGTCGTATAAAACTCGAGGGGAATTGGTGGAAAGAAGGAATTGGTCCCCTGCTTTGTGAAACAAAACAGGGAGAAATTATCGCTCTGATTCCGCGTTTTGCTGGTGGTTATCGATTCAGAGACAGGGCGACTGGCCTCCTTAGACGGGTTACACAAAAAGAGATATCTGCATTCGCCACGGAAGCAATTTGTTTTTATAAACCGCTGCCGCAACGTAAACTTACACCGAGAGACTTACTCAAACATCTATTGTCAAGTGTCAATAGCCTTGACTGGCTCGCAATCGCCGGCGCCACCTTATTTGCTGCCTTATTAGGGATGTTGACACCCATTGTCAATCGAATACTCTTTACACACATACTTCCAAGCGGTAATGGTGCTTTGATATGGTCTGTATCGCTCCTGCTGTTGGGTGCTGCGGTCTCACTTTTTCTTCTGGATGTTTCACAGTCATTGCTTAAATCCCGAATCCAAACGAAGATGTCTGTTAATCTTGAAAGTGCCATCATGGGACGCGTTATCAACCTGCCTGCCAGTTTTTTTAAGCAGCATAGCGCAGGTTCCTTGTCAGAGCGCATCTATTACCTTAACAACCTTTGTGAACTGTTATGTGAAGCTGGCCTTGGAACAGGACTGCCTGCTTTGTTCTCGTTGGTATATCTGTTCCAAATAGGCGGGCTGACTCCCGCTTTGGTATTACCCGCTGCTATTATTCTGACGATGCAACTGGGAATAGCGTTGGTTTCAGCAAGATTCCAGACTAAACTCATCGATCGCCAAATGTCAGCGGAACGCAAAGTAGGTGGTCTCATTTATGCCCTTTACTCCGGTATACAAAAAATAAAACTCACTGGAAGTGAGAAACGTGCTTTTGCGAATTGGGCCAGCTTATATGAGGAACGTGCGCGTGCTGTTTATAACCCACCGCTCTTACTGAGGATACAATCCGGGTTATCCAGTGCTTTAGCAGTAGGTGGTATGGCTTTAATTTACTTGCGAGCAGGGCAAACGAGTGTAACTCCGGCACAATTCATGGCTTTCAGTGCTGCATATGGCCTCATGAATGGAGCTGTTCTCCGATTGATATCGATGACCAACCTGTTGGCCTTTGTAAAACCAATTATTGCTTCTGTTGGTCCCATCCTCGAAGCACAACCAGAAACCAACGAAAATATGCGCTCCATCACTAGCATATCCGGCAATATCGAGGTGAACAATCTTTCCTTTCGTTACGATGAAAATGGTCCCCTGATTTTAAACAATGTGAGTTTTAAAATTCGTCGGGGACAATATGTGGCCATTGTGGGGAAGACCGGGTGTGGAAAATCCACGCTGCTTCGTTTGCTTCTGGGCTTTGAAAAACTTCAAACTGGTGCTATATATTATGATAATATCGACATTCAGTCAGTGGATTTACGCTCACTCAGACGCAATATTGGTGTAGTTCTCCAGAATGGACGTTTGTTTACTGGTGATATTTTCGCCAACATCACGATTTCTGCGCCGTGGTTGAGTCTGCAGGAAGCGTGGGAGGCTGCTCGCCTGGCCGGTATTGAGGAGGATATTAAGGCGATGCCGATGGGTATGCATACCATTTTATCCGAGGGTTCAGGCGGAATTTCTGGTGGACAGCGTCAACGCTTAATGATTGCCCGTGCCATCGCTCCCAAACCGAAGGTTCTTATGATGGATGAGGCTACCAGTGCACTTGACAACATTACGCAAAAGCAAGTATCAGATGCCCTTGGCACAATTAAGTGCACTCGTATCATTATTGCGCATCGGCTTTCCACTATCAAGCAGTGCGACCGTATTATAGTTCTGGATGAAGGTCGTATTATAGAGGATGGCAGTTATGAAGAACTTTATGCGAAAAACGGGTTTTTTGCAGAACTTGTCCGCCGACAGCAGGTCGATAGTTGGACTGGGGACAATCCCCCGAAATGAGAAGAGAATTTCGCGTAAAGTCCATTTTTTCAAACTTTCTTCGGATCCTGCAAGAGATTTTTATTCAATCTATGTCGCTTTCTAAGGAATTTGTACTTGGTCTTTGAATTTAGTGCTTTTTATTTGAGATTCTTCTGAAACTTCATAATCCTGATTTACTGACCTTCCGAACATGTACTTATTACACGCGAGTTACTAAGATCTCTGATAGGTTTTCTCTTGTAATGCAAAGAGCTGGGGAATACAGTTTTCGGTTTTGAATACTATATAGTACTTACATTTCACTTTTCCTTAAATGTTGTATGAGATTAGGAAAAGTAAATTAAAAAATAAGTACCCTCTGGAATTAAATTATCCACTGGGTACTGTTATGGTGGAGATGGCGGGAGTCGAACCCGCGTCCGAAAGAATCGACCCGCGAATATACTACGAGTGTAGTTCGTTTATTGGTTTCATCTTAAGAAGGAAAAAGGAACAAAACCTTCTCAGATTATTCACTCAGACCCGAAAGTCCTCTTTTGTACCATGTCGTGAATCCATGGACAGCATCCTGACTTTGTGACGCCCACTCTGCGATCGGTCAGGAAAACGATGCAGGTGAACGTGACCTGAAAAGGTCATTGCGGCTCAGCCGTCAAGCTTATGCAGCGAGAGGCATTGCAGCGTAGGAAGTGCGATTGTTGGCACTTAATTTTTTGTACTGATTTTTCGAGATCGGCACCTCTCGACTCGCAATTCGGGACCAGCCTCCCCCGTCGAAACCAGGGCATCCCCAAATTTATTTCTATTATACCTGAGAAATGAGCTGTGATGACCAGCAGCAATTTGAAATATGAGAAGGATTACTTGATGTAGTGTTGTTTTTGCGCGAAGCGCAAAAACAACACTACATCAAGATTTAAAAGTCTATTCCAATTCATAAATTGCCGGGAATTAGAAGAAAAACCAAAATGTGTAAGAAAAAACGATATACCGGTCTATCCGATTTGATGACAGATGAGTAAAATAAGAGGATGGCTAAAAGCGAATAAAATCTATTTTACATATAAGGAGGTGGCAGATGCTTTCATATTACAAAAATAATGAATTCATTCTGGAGAAATTAGGAGAGGCTGTTCCAAATTGTTGGATCGATGCAATAAACCCCACCCCTGAAGAAAAAGAATTACTTTGCAATTTAGGCATTCCCAGAGATTTTTTAACATATTCATTGGATATTGATGAGCGGTCTCGAATTGATGAAGAGGATGATGGGACGACGCTGATTGTTGTTCGTGTTCCCTATTATCAAGGTGAAAAAGAGGATATTGCGTATGTTACTATTCCTTTGGGCATTATTATTGCAGATAAATATATTGTGACGGTTTGCAGCAAACCGACAGATATTATTCAACAATTTTCCAGCGGAAAAGTTGCAAAGCTCTCCACCACAAAACGTAATCGTTTTGCGCTGCGTCTGCTTATGACAACAACCACGAAATTTTTGGATGATGTGCGTACCATCAATAAAGTGGTAGATGTCCTTGAAGATCGATTGTATGCATCGATGAAGAATACTGAGTTACTGACATTGTTAAAATATCAAAAGAGTTATGTCTATTTTGCACAGGCATTAAAACAAAATGAGTTGACATTGGTGAGGCTTTCCCGTTTAAATTCTTTTAAACGGTTTGAAGAAGATGAAGATCTGTTAGAAGATGTCATAACCGAAAATACGCAGGCCATCGACATGACAAATATATCCAGTTCAATCTTATCGTCATTGATGGATGCATTTGCTTCTGTGATTTCAAATAATTTAAACGTGGTCATGAAAGTGTTGGCTTCAGTGACCATCATCATGAATATTCCTGTCATCATTTCCGGATTTTTTGGAATGAATGTCAATTTCCCACCGTATATATCTGAACATCCAATGGCTGTTCCATTCATCCTTTTAATTACCATCATATTGACGATACTTTCGATTTGGATTTTCCAAAAAAAACACTGGTTTTAGTCTGTTTGCAGCTATATAAAAATATGGGAATAATTCATTATTGTTGAGATTTTTTTACACTCGATGCAAAAAAATATCCCAACAACAATTTTCTGTCTTTTTTTCGAAGGTTCAAATAGGTTTTTTGGGTATTGATATCAAATAATAAGGAGCGTGGCATGCGGTTTGTTCGTTTCATAAAACAGGGATCGACGGAGTCGAAATTTGGCTGGATTTATGAAGATATGGTTGGAGAGATTGAAGGGAATTTGTTCTCAGAATACAGAAGATTGGAAGCGGATACACCCATTGAAAAGGTAAAACTGTTGTCTCCGCTTATTCCGGGAAAAATTGTTGCAGCGGGATGGAATTATATTGATCATGCCCGTGAGTTTGATCGTCCAATCCCTGATTTTCCGACCATTTTCTTGAAACCTCCCAGTTCTGTTATCGGGATGGGGGATGGCATTATTCTTCCGGAAATTTCCCGGCAGGTGGAGCATGAGTGCGAATTGGCTATTGTTATCGGTAAAAAAGCGAAGATGATTCTGCCAGAGGATGCGTATAGCTATATATTTGGTTATACTGCTGCTAATGATGTCACAGCCAGAGATCTGCAGAAAAAAGATGAGACCTGGGCACGGGCGAAAGGATTTGATACGTTTTGCCCATTAGGTCCGTGGATCGTAACCGATTTTGAACCAGCCGATGCAATGCTGACTTGCAGAGTTAATTCTGAATTGCGACAAATGGCATCCACGCGGGATATGATTTTTCCGATTCCTTCCATCCTTGCTTTTATTTCTTCAATCATGACATTGAATCCGGGCGATATTATTTTAACCGGTACACCCGCAGGAACTGCTCCTTTGGAAGCCGGAGACGTAGTAGAAGTCCAGATCGATGGCATTGGAAGTCTTACAAATCCGGTGGTGAAACAAATGTAATTTGGTGAAATATGCCGGTGTTTATGCAGTAATTTGAAATAAGGAAAGTATTTATGGATATGACGTTGTTATTGTAGAAAACGCAAAAACAACACAACGGCGAATAATCCTTCCTATATTTCGTATATCATTGGTCAATATGGTAAAATATTTCACATTATTAAAAAAAGTGTATAATTTATCAGTCAGATATCAATGCAAATCAGTAAATCAATGCTCCGATGGGCATTTTGATTTTTGAATCTAATCTAATTTGAAGGAGAATGAAATATGTCAGGCCATTCTCATTGGGCTACAATTAAACGCAAGAAGGGCGCCGGCGACGCAAAACGAGGCCAGGTATTTACAAAGCTGGCTAAAGAGATCACGCTCGCAGCACGTGAGGGCGGTGATCCTACTATGAACTTTAAGTTGAGAATCTGCGTAGACAAAGCGCGGAGCAACAACATGCCGAAAGACAGTATCGATCGGGCAATAAAACGCGGTACCGGAGAATCGAAAGATGGTTTTGTTTTTGAAGACGTGATGTATGAAGGATATGGCCCAAAAGGAGTAGCTTTCATCATTGAGTGTGTCACAGAGAATAAGAACCGGACGGTGGCAGAGGTACGCCATGCGCTTTCTCGTTCTGGAGGGAGTTTAGGTGAAAGCGGATCGGTAGCCTGGCAATTTTCCCGAAAAGCTTATTTCCTTATATCCGGAGAAAAGCTGGATTTCGATAAAGTCTTCGAACTCGGATTAGAAAAAGGCGCTGATGATGTTCAGGAAACTGAAGATGGAATTGAAGTATTCGCTGGTGTTGAAAATTTCAAAGCGTTAAGCGATGCTTTCTATGCAGCAAATTTGCCGATTTCTGAAGCAGAAATTCGATATTTCCCCAATCAGGAAATGGATTTGTCCACGGAAGAAACGTTACAGGTGCTTCGGGTTGTCGATTCTTTGGAAGAACTGGATGATGTTCAACAGGTTTATCATAATCTGAATGTCAGTGACGAAGCAATGGCAGCGCTGGAAGGCGAAGAATAAGCTTACATGGTTGTTTTGGGAATTGATCCCGGAACTGCTTTGACTGGATATGGATTTATTCGTTTAGCAGAAAACGGGGATCTCTCAGTCATTGATTATGGCGTGATATCAACTCCAGCAAAAACAGCGATGGAAAATCGACTGGTTCAGCTTTACCAGGAAATCAATGAAAAAATTCTTCTCCATCACCCCGAAAGGGGAGCGGTGGAGAAGTTGTTTTTCCATACAAACGTCACTACTGCGATTTCTGTCGGACAAGCACGCGGTGTAATCTTGCTTTGCATGGCACAAGCGGGTATCGATATAACCGAATTCACCCCGATGGAAGTAAAACAAGCAGTTGTCGGTTATGGCGGCGCAGATAAACGTCAAGTCCAACTGATGGTGAAAGCGATCTTGAACCTTCAAGAGATTCCAAAACCGGATGATGCTGCAGATGCATTAGCAATTGCGATCTGTTGTGCGAACTGCAACAAGTATTTTGATTTACGGAAAAGTCTGAGTTAAGATGATTACCAGCAAAGCCAATCCTCGAATAAAAGAAATTCGAATTCTGAAAGATCCGAAATTCATAAAAAAAAGCGATTCTTTTTACATGGAAGGCTTGCGTATTATTGGCGAAGCATTACAAAAGAATTCGGAGATTGAAACGGTCATCAGTTGCCCTGAAATCTTAAAAAATGGGTTCGGTTCCCAACTGGTTAACCTTGCAAAAGACAAGGGCATTGAGATTTTGGAAGTTTCTAAGGCGGTTTTTGAATCTTTTTCGCATAAAGAAAACCCGCAGGGGTTGGCTGCGATCGGGAAACAGCATTTTTCGCAGCTGGAAGAGTTAGAAATTAGCCACGGACTCATCATCGCATTAAATGAAGTGGCTGATCCTGGGAATCTGGGTACAATCATCCGAACAGCTGATGCGGTTTCCTGTGAAGGTATATTACTGTTGGGAGATACCACCAATCCGTACGAACTGAACGCAATTCGGGGCTCCATGGGAGCAATATTTTCTCAAAAAATTGTAAAGACTGATTTCCAATCCATGCTGACCTGGAAAAAAGAACATGGATTATATTTAACCGGAACCTCAGATAAAGCAGCAGCTGATTATGCTTATATTGACTATCCTGATCCGATTATATTATTAATGGGAAGCGAGCGTCAGGGGTTGAACAATGACGAGATGAAAGCGTGTGATCTCAATGTACGTATTCCGATGATGCAAAGCAGCGATTCTTTGAATCTGGCTGTTGCGACCGGGGTTATGCTCTATGAGATTTTTAATAATCATCGAAAGAATATCAGCAGGAATAACCTATGATTGCCTATCTGGATGGTACTATTCTCGAGAAAGAATCCGATTCAATCGTTGTTCTCATCGGTGGCGTTGGATTGCGTGTTTATGCAACACGGAATTATCTGTTATCTGTTGAATCAGGACAGCGAGTAAGGCTGCATACACATTTGATTGTGCGTGAAGATCTCCTGGCTCTTTATGGCTTTGATACACAAGAGGAAGTTCGATATTTTTCTCTGTTGATGGGAGTCAGCGGTGTCGGTCCGCGATTAGCTTTGAACATCCTTTCTTCTGCCGGAGTGGATACGATACGCAGAGCTGTTGTGCAAGAGCAGCCTGACTTTCTATCGCGAGTTCCCGGCGTCGGAAAGAAAACGGCACAAAAAATCATTCTTCAGTTGCAAGGGAAAATTTCAGGCACTGGGGAAGGGCAAGATTTTCAGGCATATCAACCGGTCGATTTTGAAGTAATTGAAGCGTTAACTGCTTTGGGATACAGTATTATTCAGGCGCAGACTGCGGTTCAGTCAATCCCTAAAGATACTCCCGATACTGTTGAAGATAAGCTTCGGATGGCGCTTCAATCGTTGGCGTAAAGACGCCCCAATTTTGCAATTTTTCCCCTCTTTATTCAATTAATTGACATTTGGCTGATTTATCGAATTAAGATGGGCGAATTGCCGTTTGTTATTTTTTTTTGCTCAATATAAAAATAAATGAACTGTAAAAAATGCTTTTCATATGTCGAATCACTATTCTATTTTAAGAAAACCGATCGAAATTTCGAAATACAGATCAAGATGAGGTTTGATGGTTGATAATAATATGATTCGTGTCATTGGGGCACGTGAAAATAATCTTAAAAACATTTCTGTGGATATACCACGGGATAAACTGGTTGTCATTACCGGATTATCCGGTTCGGGTAAATCATCACTGGCATTTGATACGATTTTTGCAGAAGGTCAGCGCCGTTATGTGGAATCGCTTTCCTCTTATGCGCGTATGTTTTTAGGCCAAATGGATAAGCCGGATGTCGATTCGATCGAGGGATTATCTCCGGCGGTTTCGATTGATCAGAAAGGAACTTCCCGCAATCCACGTTCCACTGTTGGTACAGTAACAGAAATTTATGATTATCTTCGTCTTCTTTTTGCACGGATCGGAACACCTCATTGTCCTGTTTGTGGGAGAGTGGTTGTTCAACAGTCATCCGATGAAATCATTAATAAGGTTGAGCAGCAACCGGAAGGAAGCCGCTTACTGATTCTGGCGCCAATTGTACGGGCAAGAAAAGGTACTTACCAGGCAGCTTTGGATGAAATCCGTAAAAGCGGATTCATTCGTGTCCGTGTCGATGGAACAGTTTATTCTTTAGATGAAGAAATCAGTCTTGATCGCTATAAAATTCATACGATTGAGGCGGTTGTTGATCGTATTGTAATTCACCATGATGACGATGAGGAAAACGCCCGACTGAATCGTTCCAGGCTGGCTGATTCGATAGAAACGGCACTAAAAGTCGGTGAAGGATATGTCACTGTGAGTAATCTATCTGCTGAGCCAGCAGAAGATATGCAGTTTTCGGAATTCCTGGCTTGTCCGGAACATGGTGTCAGCATACCGGAAATTGAACCGAGAACCTTTTCTTTTAACACACCGCATGGCGCATGCCCCGCATGTCAAGGTTTAGGCATTCGTCAGGAAATTGATCCGAATTTAATCATTCCGGATCCATCACGATCTTTGAATGAAGGTGCAATTTCAGTCATGGAATGGAATCACTCAAAGGCTGAAAATGGCTATTACTGGCAGCAATTGGAAACCGTAGCAAAAGAATATGATATCAATATGGATAAACCCTTTTCCGAGTTAACTGAAGACCAGCGAAATATCATACTCTTTGGATCCGGAGGGAAAAGCCTGAAAATGGAATTGGTCGGTAGAAATGACCGCGTTTCATCGTATCAGGCACCTTTTGAGGGCGTCATCCCGAATCTAAAACGCCGTTTTGATGAAACGAATTCCGATTTTATCCGCGATAAAATTGCAGAGTATATGGTTGATAAGCCGTGCCACGTCTGCAATGGAAAGCGATTGAAACCGGAAACACTTGCCATAACCATCGATAATCTCAATATCATCGATATTACTGAAATGCCTATTAATTCTTTACTGATATGGGTAAGGAAAATCCAGAGTGATCAAACCTTATTATCGGATCGTCAAAAGATCATCGCTGAAAAGATATTAAAAGAAATCGTTTCCCGACTTGAGTTTCTTGTCAATGTGGGGTTAGATTATCTTACATTGCAGCGTTCTGCATGCAGTTTATCCGGAGGAGAATCGCAGCGCATTCGTTTAGCGACGCAGATCGGTTCGCAATTGATGGGGGTTTTGTATGTATTGGATGAACCTTCGATCGGATTGCATGCCCGTGATAATTCGAAATTATTAAAAACCTTAAAACAGTTAAGAGATATCGGAAACACAGTCCTGGTTGTTGAGCATGATGAGGAGACAATTCGCGCAGCCGATTGGATCATCGATATGGGACCAGGTGCGGGAATTCGAGGCGGTGAAGTAGTTGCCGCAGGTTCCATCGATACAATTCTCTCTAGTAAACAATCTCTGACAGGCGATTATCTTACAGGCAGGAAATTTGTTCCAATCCCGCAGAAACGAAGGAAACCAGATGACCGATTTCTGGAAATCATTGGTGCCACTCAAAATAATCTGAAAAATATTGACGTGAAAATTCCGCTCGGAATGTTGGTTTGTATCACTGGCGTTTCCGGAAGCGGAAAATCTACCTTATTGAACGATATATTGTATAATGTTTTGGCGCACGAGCTGAATAGAGCGTATACAACTCCTGGGCAGTTCAAAAAAATTAATGGGATTCAGTTTCTTGATAAAGTCATTAATATTGATCAGTCACCAATTGGAAGGACACCTCGCTCAAATCCGGCAACTTATACGGGCGTTTTCGATGAAATTCGCAAGCTTTACGCAGAACTTCCGGATAGCAAAATGCGCGGATACAAACCAGGACGTTTTTCATCGAATGTCCGCGGCGGGCGTTGTGAAACTTGTCAGGGTCAGGGGCAGCTTAAAATTGAAATGCAATTTTTACCGGATGTATATGTACCTTGTGACGTGTGTCATGGATTGCGCTATAACAATGAAACATTGCAAGTGAAATTTAAAGGAAAATCGATCGCTGACGTTTTGGACATGGATATTGATGAGGGCGTTGAATTCTTTTCTGCATTTCCAAATATTGTCAATAAATTGAATCTTCTTCAGGAAGTGGGGATGGGCTATGCCAAAATTGGTCAGCCAGCTAATACACTATCCGGAGGTGAAGCGCAGCGAGTTAAATTATCCAAAGAATTATCAAGGCGTGCTACCGGAAAGACTTTGTATGTTTTAGATGAGCCATCTGTCGGTTTGCATGCAGCAGATGTCCATCGCTTAATTACTGTACTGCAAAAACTGGTCGATCAGGGCAATTCAGTGATTATTATTGAGCATAATTTGGATATCATCAAAGTATCCGATTATATTATTGATCTCGGACCAGAAGGTGGCGATCGCGGCGGTAGGGTTATTGCTGTTGGAACGCCTGAGAAAATTGCAAAATGCGAGGCTTCTTATACCGGGCAATATTTAAAAGATATTCTTCAGAGATAGCGGTACTGGGAAAAGAGCTGGTTATGAATCTATAACTGGCAGCCACAAACTTGTCAGTATTCCGGGATCTTGTATGTTCATTTAAATAACGAACGGAAAAAGAAGTAATAAGAACTATAGGCTTACTATTCAAATCAATCAGGAAAACCATGACTACAACAAAGAATCCTACCCATATTTAGAAATGCTGCGAAAAAAGCCCTCTTTTTGCACAGCGTGCTTTTTCCGTGTACAATAAGAATAAATTTGACGAAAACAAGATTTACGAAGAATGATTGATCTGAAATGAAAGGAAATATGCGATGGCAAGAAAAAATTCGCCTCAATATGTTATCAATTCCTATCAAAAGAAACAAAAATTTTTACCATTCATTATTTGGAGTATTGCAGCGATTATTTTTGCACTGGGAATTATTATTTTAGTGATATGGTTCGCCGGAGACAGCGGATTTTCAATCGGCAGTCTTTTTGCTTCGGATACGCCGACGCCAACGCTGACGGCCACTGCGACAGCTACCGTTCCAACCAATACGCCAACCTTAACTCCGACGGAGACCATAACTCCTTCTCCGACGGTTTCACCAACACCAGAAGGACCTCAAATGTATACAGTTGTTGAGGGAGATAATTGTTGGGATGTGGCTGTCAATAAATTTAAAGTAGGAATTGATGTGTTCCTGGCGATAAATGGCTTTCAGATGGATACTTGTAATTTGACACCCGGTCAGGAAGTGATCATACCTGGTCCGGATACAAAACTTCCGACAGATACTCCGGTTGCGCTTGATGTTTATACTGCCGGTCAGCAAATTGAATATAAGGTACAGCTTAACGACTCAATTCAGGATATTGCTTCAAAGTTTTTCACTACCATCGATTCCATCGCGAAATTGAATAAGATTGAAGATACAACGGTGCCTTTGAAAGCCGGAACCAGTCTGGTGATTGCAGTGAAAATTGTGACTCCGACACCATCACCTGTACCGACTTATACTGCGATGCCGTAAATCCCATCAATAAAAAAATTATTCTTAGAAAATAATTGAAAAGGTTCCTTTTTCTTATAAAATGAAGGAACCTTTTTTTACTCGTGTAATACCTGTCTCTATATACTACCTGTTTTTCTCAAATATTTTTCCTGGAATCTCCAGATTTGAGCGTAAAAAGGGGCGATTTTTCAAAAAGTGAGAAACTCAGCTATCCTCCTAACGTTGACAAATTGCCATACGAGCCCATACAGTAGTGAGAATTCTGTCATTGCGAGTCCCGAAGGGACGTGGCAATCTCCCAGCCCCATTATGTAAAGAGTGCCACACGAAAAGAGATTGCTTCGCCGGGCGGCTGGCGCCCTCCTCTCAATGACAGATCGCCGTACAAGCCCCGTTGGGGTGATATATTTCCTTGCGAGTCCCGTAATGGCGAAGCAATTCACTATCGCATTAGGGAAAGAATGCCATACGAAAAAAGATTGCTTCGTCGGGCTGGCGCCCTCCTCGCAATGACAAAT
>Ga0116193_1001269_pt1 | contig 21437 bp, 22 predicted proteins | sample AD_UKC115_MetaG_FD_89892 | JGI IMG/M metagenome (GOLD analysis project Ga0116193, IMG submission 89892) | Active sludge microbial communities of municipal wastewater-treating anaerobic digesters from Hong Kong - AD_UKC115_MetaG | ecosystem: Engineered > Bioreactor > Anaerobic > Digestate... | reverse complement strand
TAATACTCAAACATTGCATATTTTCCATACTATACAATGATAATTATTATATACTTAAACATGATATAAATCTTTCGAAAACATTCCAACATACCTAAAAAAATTAAAAAAAAATTTATAATAATGACTTCGAATGTTAGGTAGAATAAGAAAATTACTTAAATAACGAACAATAAAAATTGATTATAATTATTAAATAAAATACTTAAGGGAACATTAAATATGACCACCGAAAAAATTTTAATTGTAGAAGATGAAGCAATCACTGCAACAGATTTAAAATTCAAACTAGAAGAACTAGGATACGAAGTAATAGGAATCGTTGACAATGGTGATGACGCAATATACACAGCAGTACAGCAAAGGCCAGACTTAACCCTAATGGACATAGGGATAAAAGGGTAAATAAATGGTATAGAAGCTAGTAAAAAAATATTAGCATTAGATTTACCAGTAGTATATTTAACCGCAAATATAAGTGAAGAAAACTTCAAAGAAGCAAATATCCAACCACCATACGGATTTGTCTCAAAACCATACAATATCCAAAGCCTAAAAAGAGTCATACAAATAGCCATAAAACGTTCAAAAATTGAAATAGAAAAAGCAGATATGGCTAGAGGAATAGCTGGAAAAGAAGAAAAAAGCAAAAATACAACTGACCCAGATGAAATTGAAGAAATAGCTAAAAAAGAATATGAAGAAGGAACTAAATATAAACAGCGAGACCCCAATGCATTAATAGAAATAGAAAATCCTGAAAAATTATTAGAAGAAAAATCACCTGAAATTTACAATATACTCATAGTTGAAGATGAAGCAATCACCGCATTAGATATTCAATCCAAACTTGAAACTTTCGGATACAAAGTTGTAGGAACAGCAGATAATGCTGAAGATGCAATAAAATTAGCAAAAGAATACATGCCCCATTTAGTATTATTAGATATAAACCTAAAAGGTGAAAAAACTGGTATTGATATTGCAGATGAAATAAACCTACTTAACATTCCAGTAGTATACTTAACAGCACAAACAGATGATGAAACAGCAAATGCAGCAATAAAAACAGCACCATACGGTTATATCACCAAACCATTCAATAACAAAGATTTAGAATATAATGTATCCCTTGCAATCAACAAATCATTAAATAATATGGGGAAAATTTACAAAGTAGAAGATAAAGTAGAAGAAAAGAATGTTGAAATGAAAATTGAAAAATCCAATGTTCTTGTAATCTTCGGAGGATCACTTGTACTTATAATTGCAGGATTATTCAGTCGTAATGTAACTTGGCTCCAATGGGTATTATTCATACCATCAGCTATAATGGTATTTCTTGCAGCTGCAAGTTTATTTAAACAAGACCCTGTGGAAGAATGGGATGAAAATCCTTTTGTAACATTATTAGTACCTGCACATAATGAAGAATTCACTATAAAAGAATGTGTAGATAGTCTTGCAACCATTGATTACACATTAAATGGTAAAAAAAATTATGAATTAATAGTAATCAACGATGGATCTGAAGATAAAACTGGAGAAGTACTTGATGAATTAAAAACTAAACATGATTGTTTAAATGTTGTAACAAGAGTACCTCCACGATCAGGAAAAGGAAAAGGATTTGTTCTAAACGATGGATTAGAAATAAGTAAAGGTGATATCATTGCAGTATTCGATGCAGATGCCCGAGTAGATCCTGATTTCTTAAGTATAATAATACCTTACTTAAATGATGACAATGTACAAGGAGTACAATGCCGTATAAAAATGTATAATAAGGATGAAAACTTCTTAACAAGAATGCAACATGTAGAGCTTGCAGGATTCGGAAATACCGTAAGAGCAAAAGATATTCTTGGAAAAGCAGGATTCCTTGGTGGAAATGGGCAATTAGTTAAAAAAGAAGCAATCGTCAACAGTGAAGGATGGGATGGTTTCGCTATTACAGAAGATTTAAACTTAAGTGTAAAACTCATGATAAATGGTTATGCAATAAGATACTGTGGAGATACCTGGGTATACCAAGAAGCTGTACCAACATGGAGACAATTATTCCGTCAAAGATCACGATGGGCAATAGGTAACTTTGAAACTTTATTCATTTATTCAACCAAGATTATTAACTCTCCAATGCCTGTATTTAGAATGTTTGGAGTATTAGAGCATGTAGCATTTTATGGATTAAATATGCTTGTATTCTTCGGTTTCATAGTATTCTTTGTAAATATAATAGCATGGTTAGTATTCGGACACTCAGTATTTATTAGAATGGATGCACCACTTATTATTGGAGTAATAAGTGCATTTGGTTTCTTCCCAGGAGCATTCATTACATTATCACGTGACCGTGTTTCATTACCAAGAACTTTAGCAGATGTAATGGGTTATTGGTTATATTGTTTCCATTTAATTCCATTATTCTTCATGACATTCTGGCAAATGTTAACAAGAAAAGAAAGAACTTGGGCAAAAACTGTTCATACAGGTGATGAAGAAGATGAGGAAGCTGAAAAAGTTGAAGAAGACATTGGTGTTGGTAAACTTGGTCCAACAAAAGACTAGGACAAATAATTAAGGGGTTGAGTTGAAAAAATGTTAAATAGAGAAAAACTAGGATTTGTAATTATAATAATTGCTCTCTTATTATTTATAACAAATATGGGTGCAATAAATAATTTTTTAAGTTTTCATACAGATAAAACAGTTCAAATGGAACATTCAGGAGTAGTTGTACCAGATACTTGGAATACAACTGCAGAATTAGGTATGGGTAATAAATCAAAATCTCCTTACAGTATAACAAATGGTTATATTATATTAGATATTTTTGAAAATTGGCCTGAGGACCATGTTGGACCTGCTACTTTAAGTAAACTTAGTAGTATGGAAGGTGGAAATTTTGAAGTAATGAACCAAGAAAAAATTAAACTTGGAAATTATAATGTTTCAAGATTATACTTCACTAATCCTTCAAGAGATACTGATTATGTTTATGATCATATTGGAGTAGTTTATATTTTCCATAAAGAAGATTGTAATTATATGATTGAAGGTCATTATTTCACAACACATGATTATGATAATAAAAGTTTCACTAAAGAAATAGATGTTAGAGTGGAAGATATGATTGCAAATATGCATAATAAAAATTATAACTTTTGGATTTCAGAAATCCGACATTATACTGGTTTATAAAAAATAGTATTGTTTTAATTTAAGTTATAATTAATAAAAAAATTTTATAAAAAAATCTCTCTAAATAAAAAAAAATAAGGATTTTGGTTTAAATTTTAGAGAGATTATAAAATTCTCTTTTTAAATTTTTAATATAAATATTCTGTATTTTCTAATTCATCAATAAATTCTTGACAATGCTCAACCCACTCATCTTTGATAAGTTCATCTGTAGCAACTACTGCAACTATATCATCTTTAGACATGTCTTTTATTATTTTAAATCCTTCTGGAACTATACGGAACATTGCATCATAACATCGTCTTTTAAGGTTCTCATATGGATTATCTATAACCCATTCACCAATGTCTTTTTCTCCAGATAATTCAATAATATATCTACTAGGTTGATGAACATTTTCACGTCCAGGTTCTCTCCATAATTTCTTTAAAATATTAGGTAAAAAACTTTCATTATCAATTGTTATTGTGGTTATATCAGTAATTTTATCATAAGTAATACTTGCAACTTCATTTAAATGTTTAGCCTTTGAAGTTCTCTTCATTTTCATTGCCATGATAAAAACTACTTCATTTGGATTGACATATGCTTTTAGGTCAGCTAATGAAGGAGCTAAAAGTAAATCTTGTAAAATTTGCTTTGTAATCATTTCATAAACCTTTGCTCCATCAGGATCATTTGATTCAATCATCATAACCTATTTCCCCCCAAAAATATTATTTATTTGGCATTTCATAGCTTTTAATCCCCTATACTCCATTTTATTGTTCGTTTCTGTTTCCCATTCCACTTACAAGTAAAGCTGCACCTACAGCACCAATATGTTGAGAATATTCAGGAACAATTACATCAATTCCACCTAAGGTTTCACTAACAGCTTTAACTAATCCACTAATTAGGCTTGTTCCTCCTACTTGTATTAATGGTTCTCTTATATCAATTTCTTGGAGTTGTTGTTCATATACTTGCTCGGATACACTGTGACATGCAGCTGCAGCTACATCTTCTTTAGTTCCTCCAGCAGCCAAAGTGGTTACTAAATCTTGAATACCAAATACAATACAGTAACTGTTTAATAATGCTTTAGTATAATCACCTTTAACAGCTAATGGTCCAAGTTCTGTAATATCCACATCAAGTCTTCTACTAGTCATATCTAAGAATCTTCCAGATGCTCCTGCACAAATTCCCCCCATAGTGAAGTTATCTGGTATTCCATCATTTACTGTAATAACCTTATTATCCATACCACCTATATCAAGAACTGTTGCTTCTCCTTTTTGGTGTCCTGCAAGGTATACTGCTCCTTTAGCATTTACAGATAATTCCTCTTGAACAAGTTCAGCTTTCATTTTTTTACCTATGGTTAATCTTCCATAACCTGTGGTTCCTATTCCATCAATATCCTTCCAAGTGTAACCTGTATTTTCAAATGCTTCATCTGCAGCTTTATAAACGGATTCCATAATATCCTTAGTTAAGGTCCAACCTGTTCCAATTACTTTATTATTCTCCATTAAAACACATTTAGTTGTGGTTGATCCAGAATCTAAACCTATTGTTAATCCTTCTTGTTTTTCACGAGCTAATATATTTCTTCTAGTTACAGTTGTAGCTAATGCTTCCATACGTATGAAAAGTTCATCTGCTTTAGTTCTTTCAGTGAATGAGTATGTTACAACTGGTATTCTTGTATTATTTTGTAAGTATCTTCTTATTTCATTTCTTACAAGTGCTGCTTCTGCACAACGGAAACAGGATGCTACGAATACTGCATCAGGTTTACATTTCCCTTCCACTATACTTACTGCTCTTGCAATCATTAATTTTAAACTAGTACTTTGTGCTGAGAATCCAAATTTTTCATAAGCTTCATCAATATATTCTAAATCTATTTCAGGAAGTATAATTTCAGCACCAAATGTTAATGCTGCTTTTTCTATTTCTTTTTGTATCCCACTGTATTCTGTACCACAGGACACTAATGCTATTTTAACCATTTTTAGTAACCTCCTTTAGATTTTAAAGATGCAACAAGATCTTCCTTACTAACTGCTCTTTCTTCTTCTGTTTTCATTCTTTCTTCAGCTGGAACTTCTTTATCTTCTTTAGCTTCAACTACAGATTCATCTTCAGTTAGTTCATTTGGTTCCACATCAGGTGTTGTATCTGCAACAGCAGGTACTGTTTTTGTTTCAACCTTTTCTTGTTCTTTTTCTTCAGATTCTTCCTTTGGTTCTGCTAAATTATCTAAGAAAGTGTTAATTTTATTAACCATATCCATTGTTTCATCACGACTTGTTGGATATTCTAATTCTAATGTTGGAATATGTCTTTGACGTAAACAGAAAATACTTAATTCGTTTGTTCTTTGACATCCTACACAACCAAAACCATAAGGAGCATTATCAACAAGTATTGCTGCTTCTGCTTCATCTATAATTGGTCCTATAATTGACATTCTTCCACGAACACCAGAAGGAACTTCAATTGCAGCATATTTTAATCCTTTAATAGGATCTTCCTCAGTAATATTCATTGGTGGGGAATCTATTTCAGGATCTTTAATTTTTTTACGCATTTCTTTTTGTAAAGCCAAAGCTGTATGGCCTTTTCTTTCTATTAAATCTGCTATGACTAATGAGTTAGGGGGATAAACTGCTACTTTTACCATTATAAATCACCATTAATAATTATTATTTTGTTATTTTTTCCTCTTTAATTGATTTTTTCACTATATCTTTAAATTCATCAACATCGATTGGTTTAGGTTTTGTTATTTCCACTGGTCTTGGATTTTTAAGTGCTTCTCCAACATAATCCAATAATTCAAATTCACGTTCTAATTGGTGGAAACCTTCACGTGGTCCTAAACGATGCCCTCTACAACGACGAGGATCTCCTGGAGCAAAACCTCTATCTTTTGTAAAAATGTTATAAGGATCTAATTTACGTATTTCTTTAATTGCTTTCATAACATCTTTTTCTTTTCCACTAACCATTGCCCCATAACATGTTTCTTTTATAGTAAGTGGTAATCCTAATAAATGTAATTCATTTGCAAGTTCACTTTCACTAACATTAGCTCTAGGGCCAAGAATTATCATACGATTGACAACTTCAGGATCTAAGTCTTCAGAACCAAGTTTTGGACTCATTGTAAGATGTTCTTCTGCTTCTTCCATAACTAACAACTCCTCACTTTTTAAATATCATATTATTTTAATGCCTTTTCAATACTTTCATCCATCATATCAGAATCTTGAGGGAATTCTTCATTCGCATAATCGTCCTCTAATATTTCTTCATCAATACGTTCTGGATTAACTTCTTTAATATAAACAGTATCTCCATCTTTTAAATTTTTAATAACATTTATATCAGATACTACTTCACCAATAATATTAGTTCCTTCAAATGGTTCAGCTGTTGGACCAAACTCATCATTATCTTCTGTACGAATTCCAATAATACCAAGGTTTTTACGACTCATGTTAGTAATACCAATACTTCCAGCTTTAACTGTATTATTTGGTGTATTTTCAGGTAAGATTCCTTTAGCTTCTTTATCATCACCTTTAAACATGAAAATATGCATATCTTTTACTGCAAAGTATACATCTAATGTACCTATAGGTTTTTCAACTAATCCAGTTAACTTATCAAAGTACCATCTTGTACGTGGTGCATTATCAACCATTTTAATAAGAACTAAATTTTCTTTATTTAAACCTTTAGTTTGAACACTACCTTGTTTTATAATATCCATTGTATCATTAGGAATTTGTTCAACAACAATTGCATTATCATCAGTAATACCAGTACGTTCTTGTTTAATTCCTCTAGCATTAAGTTCTTCTTCAACTTCTTTTTGTGTTTTAGTAAGTGTTTTAATAGGTTCAGGATTAGAGTGAATAGTGATTACATCACCATATTTAGCTATATCAATTAATTCCATTCCTTTAACAACTTTACCTATAGTTGTATGACTTCCTACTCTCACACGGTCTTCACGATAAATATAAATTTTTCCTTTACCTTTTCCAGTATTACGTAAAGTCACAGTTCCTCTTTCACGTTCACTAATTTCCTCTACAGGTTTAGTTATTCCTTGTAACCAGAATTCACCAATAAATGTGTTAGATTCATAGTCAACTTTAATTTTATTATCATATATAACTGAGAAGAATTGCTCAACAGATTTTGGAGATTGAGTATTAGGTTCAACTAAACAATAAGTAAATAATTGATTTCCTTCTTTTAATTCTGTGCTTAATTCATTTACAGATGAAGAATCAGTTACTGTGCTTCTTTCTATAATTGGTTCAATACTTGTTACATCATCATCGTCAGTTAAGTTTCGTAAAGTTCTAATACCCCCAATAACTTTAGCAAAAACCCCATTTCCAGTTCCTTCTGGAACACCATAAACATTCTCAGTATCATCTTTTGCAAAGATTATATGAGTTGCATCACGACTAAAACCAGATAAACTAAGTAAAACATCCCTATCACGATATTCATGATTTTCTTTTGAAGGTTTAAAGTCTGTAGTTACTGGTCCAACAGCAACTTCACTATTATTAGCCCATCTAATACTCAATCCATTAAAATCAGCATATCTGCTCTTCCAAAAGTCCACTAAAGGTTTAGCTTCAGGAGTGTCTAATAATTCTATTATAACACTACCTTTTGGAGATTTAATCTTATATTTATTAATATTCCCTTCTAATTCAGATTGTCCTTTAATTAAACAAACTAAACTACCAGGACTATAAGGAGCATTAGCAATATCAATTGCCTCTTCAATTGTAGAGCCTTCTGGAATATCTATATCTTCTCCATTAATTTTTACTAACATAAGTTCCAAATCCTCTAAAAAAATTTTTTTTTATAAATTCTTAATCAATATAATAATCATCAAAAAGTATTTTCTTACAACACAGGATTAACTGCTTGATCAAATACAACTAATCTTTCATCCTTAGATTCAAGGTATAAACATCTTTCATTAATCACTTCACCAACAACTGCCACAGTGAATTCAAATTCTCCAAGCATATCACTTACAGCTTGAGCATTTTCCACAGGTGCAGTTAAAACAAATGCGGCACCAGGATAAGATTTTAACCAATCCTCCCAATTAACTTTAGGATTACGTGGAATCGCTTCTAAACGTACACATGCTCCAACATGTGAAGTTTCACATAACATTTCTAAAGTTCCTAAGGTTCCAGGGTTACTAATATCTTTACCTGCTGAAACTAAACCAGATTCTCCTAATTTTTGCATTACTTTAATTTGGTTTTGTACTAAAATCTTATCTTTAAGGTATGTTGTATCCCAATTTAAAGGGAAATCTGGGTGTTGTCTTCCTTCAATATCTATAGCTATTATTACTTTATCTCCAACATTTGCCCCAGAACTTGTAATTAATTTATCTTTATCTGCAATTCCAGCAATAGCTATACCTAATGAGTCAAAATCTGCATCAGGATGAAGATGTCCTCCAACCATTGGAATTCCAAATTTCTTACAACCATCAATAATTCCTTTCATAAGCTCAGAATAAAGTTTATCATGTTTAATAGATAATATATCAACCATTGCTAATGGTTTACCACCCATAGCTGCTATATCATTAACATTAACCAAAACACCACAATATCCTGCCCAATAAGGATTAACATTCATTAATTGACCCCATATACCATCAGCAGCTAAAAGTAAAACCTGATTATTACCTATATCAATTGCTGATGCATCATCACCAAAACTTAATAAAACATCACCAGAAATATTATAAATCTCTTCTAATGAGTCAGTAATTTTAGCTATATCACTTTTTCTGCTTACACCTTCAAATGATTGAAGGGATTTAACAAGGTCTTTTAAATCCAATAACATACACCTCAAATTTATAAAAAAATATTAATTTTAAATATTAATTAATTATATTAAAATTACAATTTATATTATTTACTATTTGTAAAATTATTTCAAAAAATTTAGAAAATTCTTTATCCCTAAATTCTCCTTTATCCATATCACCAGAATATGGGATTTCTAAAACCTCTTTAAAACTAAAAACATCCTCAAATACTTGATGTCCAACAATATCATCAAAACCAGAATCTACTTGAATAATATGAGATTCATTTTTAACAAAACCATTCTCAACAACTTTATCCAAATCACCATCAGTAATCCCAATAATAGGAACATTAAAACGATACAAAATATCAGATGCAACAAGAGTAGTATCATCACCTACTGTAACAACCAAATCCATATCTTTAAGTTTATAAATATCCTCAGCAGCATGATCAAGATAAGCTATATGTAAAAAATCACCCTCATTTTCATGATTAAGAACTCTTGGTTTAACATCATCAGTTCTACGCAAAAGACCAGTCTTAATAATAGCAGTGTTTAAATCTATTTTACCCAGTTTATCCACACCATGTTGTTTAATATTTCCCCCAATAATCTCACAAATAACCCCATCAGTTGCAACAAGAGTTAAATTAGAAGATGTGGATTTCCCAATCACCATACCATTAACAAGAATATTCTCATCAGGACTCACACCATGAACTTGCCGAGTAACCTTACCCTCCAATTCAACTAATTCATTATTAAAATGTTTCAATCTAACCTCTTCAGGTGTAACAATATTTAATTCTAAATTAATAGCAAGATTTTTAGCAAAATCATCAGCAGTTAAAGACTCATATTCACTTCTTGCACCAGAATTAATATTTAAAACTACCTCATTACCATCCCAAACAATCACACTACCATCATCTTCACCAGGACGTTCAATCTGTATTACAGGTGTTTTATCATCAATTAATTCATGACTATAATGATTAAAAACTTTATAACCAAAAACCTGACCAGTAGTTGAAGACTTACCATAATTTAATAAAAAAATACAATCAAGATTCTCATCCTTATACTTCCTAAGAGACTGACTAGGAAGCAATTTTTCACTTATATCTATCACATTTTCAAGTGAAGCATCAATAACAGCAGTTCTACCCATTGTTCCACCTAATCTACAATGAATATTCCCATAATTTGATAAAATATCTAAAATGTATAAAGCATAACCTGAATCAATAATATTCGGACCATGCACCACAACTCCAATTTCCATAAAAAATCACATTAAAATTAAATAAAAACTTTATTTCTTTATTCTACGCTTAAAAAGAGGAGATCCACAAACTTCACAATCCTCAAAAGGATAATCATCAGGATATTCTCTTTTACAACCTTGACAAGTTTTAACCCAATTATACACACCACGAATACCCTCAGTAATAATACTACCATAAGGAATCTTTATAATGCGTAAAACATTCTGTATAGAATAATCATCAGTTAAAACCTTAACATTATCATCAGTTGAACTTTTCATATCTAATGCCAAAGCTATCAAATTCTTATCAGGACCTGATAATCTTAAACTATCACCAGACTCTTTAATAATTTCCTCCAATTGAAGCTTAAAATCCTCACCAGGATCCTTAATAATCAATTTACCCTCACTTATTGCTTGATTTAACCGTATTTGAGATTCTAAATCCTTAACTTCATGAGTTATATCTGAAACTGTATAATTAAAATCATATTCAGGTTCATAACCATTAATAAAAGCAGAAGCATCAAGAATATAAACTGTTTTCTCCATGTATAATAAATATAGATAATAAAAAATATATACCTTACCCGAAAAAAATAAACAAAACAACAATTGATTTTTTTTATAAAGGATGTAAGATTATAATGATTAGTGAAACAATGGAAGCTCATAAAAAAAGTAGTCCAGATGACATAAAATGTGGAATAATCACACTAAGTGATAGCTTATCAGAAAAAGGAAACAAAGGAATTGAAGAAGATTTATCAGGACAACATATATTTGAAAAATTATCCGAAGAATATGAAATAAGTGCTTATGTATTAATACCAGATGAAGCTGATAAACTAGTGAAAGCCCTAGCAGATATGACAAGCCGAGATATAGATGTTATAATCACAACAGGAGGAACAGGATTAGAAAGTAGAGACATAACAATAGAAACATTACTCCAAAGATTCGATAAAGTACTACTTGGATTCGGAGAAGAATTCCGTAGAAGATCATTTGAAGAATTAGGCACAGGAGCACTACTATCCAGATCAACTGCAGGAATCTATAATAAAACACTAATATTCGCATTACCAGGTTCAACTAATGCAGTAAAAATGGGCTTAGATTTAATATACCCCGAATTAAGACATCTTGTAAAACATGCAAGAAAATAAAAAAAAGAGTAAAAAGTAGAATTCTAAAAAAAAAATGTTTAATTTAGAAAAATTCACTAACACTAATTAAAGGTTCTAATTGAATATTAGCATCATTAAATGATTCAATAGCGCCTTCTTCACGATCGACACAGACAAAAGCTCTGCGAACATTACCACCATTATCATTAATAGCTTTAATAGCTTTAAGTAATGATCCACCAGTTGTAGTAACATCTTCTACAACAATAACATCATCACCTTCAACTAATTCTCCTTCAATCAATTTACTAGTACCATAACCCTTCTTTTCTTTACGTATCATGAGTAATGGAATTTCTGATTCTAAAGAAACTGCTGTAGCTATTGGAACAGCACCAAGAGCAGGTCCAGCAATCTTATCAATGTTATCATCCTTAATTTTTTCTGTTATTAATTTAGCTATAGTTGATAAAATTTCAGGATTTGTAATAGCCTTTTTCATATTAACATAATAATTACTTTTCTTACCACTAGCTAATGTGAAATCGCCCTCTTCAAATACATGATTATCTTTTAAAATTTGGATTAAATATTCTTTATCTACCATATTAAACCTTATTCCAATATTTTTTTTTATAATCCTACTGCATCTAAATCTTCATCATCATTCAAATTTTTTAAAAGAATTTTATCCCCAATTGTACTTAACATTTCTATTGGAATAACATTTTCACTTTTTTTAATATTTATTCTTTCTTGAATATTTCCTTCTTGGACAATTAAACTTTTAATAGTATAATTTTCAGGGTCAATCTCAATATCTATGACTTTTCCTACAGTATGTACTTCAGTATCTAATACTTCTTTACCAATAATATCTTTACTTCTCATAAAAAAATACACTCCAAATTAGTTATATTATGTAAAATTTTTTTTATTTTAGTAATTTTATTAATTACCAATTACTAATTATTATAAACTTAAATCTTATTTAAAATTATATGTAAAAAAAGAGTAAAAAAGGAGAAAAAATAATAATTATATTATTTCCTCTCTAAAAAATAAAAATTAAAATTTAATATGAATCTAAATCATCAAGAGTAATATTATCATCTTCAGGGATGTCATCATCTTCATCATCATCACCTTTGTTCCAGTTTATTGCTCCATAAACTACACAAAGTAATGCGGATAAGATAATTAAAATATAAATACTCCATATCCATGGATCGTTTATACCTAAAACCATCATTTTTTATGCATCTCCTTTAGATTTTTTATCTATACCTTTAAATGATTTGTTTAAAACTTCTTCATCTAATGGTTTAGTGAGTAAACTTACTACAACAAAGAATATTGCACTTATTGGTACTGCAATACATAAAGCATCAACTGATGGCCATGGCATTGTGCTGATAAGCATTGGCGCTCCTGTGAGGAATTTGCAAATTCCTAAACCTTTTGCTGTTTTTCCAAAGACAAATATTAACCAGAAAAGACTTGAAAGTGTACCTGAAAGTATTCCTGCAATAGCTCCTTCACGAGTTGCACGTTTCCAATAACATGCTCCAAGATATGTTGGAAGGAAAGCAGCTGCACAAATTCCAAAGAATAAACTTGTTCCAAGTGCTACAATACTACCCGGTAAGGATAATCCTATAATTAATGATAATACTACAGCTACGAGAATTCCTACTTTAGATAAGGTTGTTGAAGCATTATCTGATAATTTTTTACTTCGTAAAGTTTCTATTATATCATGTCCTAATGCTGTACCTTGAGTATGATATTGACTACTTAATGTACTCATTGCTGCTGCAAGTAATGTTAATAAGAAGATGTATACAAACCATTCTGGCATTGCCATGTTAATGAATGTTGGAATTATTTTATCAATATTTCCACCTACTACATCTACTGCTATTTTTCCCACATTTTGCATGAAGTACACATTAGAAAGGGATCCTACAATATAAGCTGTAGTTGGTATTACTGCGATGAATATTCCTCCAACTAATACTGCACGGTTAAGTTCTTTATCTGATTTTACTGTCATGAATCTTACTGCAAGTGATGGTTGTGCTAATGCACCTATTCCTACACCCATAATAGTAGTGGTTACTAGATTCCACCAGTATGGAGAATTAAATGTTGGGAATGAAGTCCATCCAGTACCTCCATCTGCTAGAGCACTTGCAGGATATAAATTAGCCATGTTAGTTAATGCTGAGTTTGCTTGTGAAATTCCACCTAATTGTACATAAATGAACACTAGTAAAATTACCATTCCTACAAACATGATTGTTCCTTGTAGTGCATCTGTATACATAACTCCTTTAATTCCACCATAAAATACGTATACTGCTATAATAACAGACAAAATAAGAAGTGCTAAACTAAAATTCATTGTTAATGTAGTTTCCATAAAACGAGCAGCACCAATCATTACAACTGCAGCATATAAAGGCATACCACAGAAGATAATTAAACCACTTACTACTTGTACAAATTTACTATTAAATCGACGTCCTAAGAACTCTGGAAATGTTACACTGCCCATATTTCTTCCAATACGACGTGTTCTTTTTCCAAGGAATACGAATGCTATGAATATTCCTACGATAACATTTAACCATGCTAACCATAATATTCCCATACCGTATTTACCTGCGATTCCACCAAATCCTACGATAGCTGCAGTTGATATGAACGTTGCCCCATAACTTAATGCCATGATATAAGGGTTTGTTTCACGACCTGCCACTAAGAAGTCTTCAGAGGAATGAGTTCTTTTATATGCTAGGTATCCTACTAGGATTACCATTACAAAGTATATTACAAATACTGCTATTAATAAATAATAATTCATAAATCAACCTCTAAAAAAATGTAAACTTAAATAAAAATGATATTAAAATATACAACTATCCCATAAATTGTACATAATCAAATTATTTTATTACATAAATAATTATAATTAAAGGAATATTTAAAATTTTATAAAAAAAATATTCAAAAATTTATAAACATTAAAAAATAAAGTAAAAACTGTTACAAAATTAACATAAAAGATTATTAAAAAAAAATCATAAAAATGAGGTAAAAAAAATATGATTTGGAACAAAGCAGCAGAGTGCATGAACGAAGAAGATAAAGAAGAAATACAATTATCTCTACTACAAAAAACCTTAAAAAATGTTTATGAAAATGTACCTTTCTATAAAAACAAATTCGACGAAGCAGGAATAAAACCTGAAGATATAAAAACATTAAAGGATATTGAAAAATTACCATTCACAACAAAAACAGATTTAAGAGCAGCATACCCATTTAAAATGTTCGCAGTACCTGAAGATGACATAGTAGAAATACACACCTCCAGTGGAACAACAGGAGTACCAACAGTATCAGGATACACAAAAAAAGATTTAGACATATGGGGAGAAATAGTTGCAAGAGGACTTGGAATGTGTAACGCAACCAAAAAAGAAAGAATACAAAACTGCTACGGATACGGATTATTCACAGGTGGTTTTGGAGTACACTATGGTTCACAATCACTAGGATGCACAGTAGTACCAATAAGTGCAGGAAATACCAAAAGACAAATAGACACATTAATAGATTTCCAAACCACAATACTCACATGTACACCATCATATGCAGCATACATAGGTGAATCCCTTAAAAAAGAAGGATACACACCAGACGACCTAGCATTAAAATATGGAATATTCGGAGCAGAAATGTGGACCGAAGAAATGCGCCGAACAATAGAAAAAAGCTTAGGAATTACCGCATTAAACATTTACGGATTAACAGAAGTAATGGGTCCAGGAATAGCTATAGAATGTGAAGAACAAAACGGATTACACATCTCAGATGATCACTTCTACCCCGAAATCATAGATCCAAAAACAGGAGAAACATTACCTGAAGGAGAAAAAGGAGAATTAGTACTTACAACCTTAACACGTGAAGGATCACCAGTCATAAGATTCCGTACCAAAGATATAACTGCAATTCACAAAGAAAAATGTGAATGTGGAAGAACCACTTGGAGAATAGACCGTATAACTGGAAGAAGTGATGATATGCTTAAAATTAGAGGAGTTATGGTTTTCCCATCTCAAATCGAAAAAGCATTATTCAAAACTGAAGGCATAAAACCAACCTACCAAATCCATGTAACCAGACCAGGATTACTTGATGAAGTAGAAGTAAAAGTAGAAGCTTCACCAGACATGTTTTCAGATGAAATGAAAGAATTAAGCACTCTTGAACACACACTTGCAAAAAATATTCATAACGAAATAGGTTTAAGAGTAAATGTAACACTAGTTGAACCAGAATCACTACCAAGAAGTGAAGGAAAAGCAATAAGAGTAATTGACGAACGTAATTTTGAATAAAAAAAAATACCAAGGGGATTTACTTATGAAAATCAAACAAATATCAGTATTCCTAGAAAACAAAGAAGGAAGACTTAAAAACGCATTAAGTGCATTAGCAGGACAAAACATTAACATAAGAGCATTATCAATAGCAGATAGTGAAAAATATGGTATTCTCAGATTAATAGTTAATGATAACGAAAAAGCTAAAGCAGCACTAGAAGCTGAAAACTTAATCGTTAAAGAAACCGAAGTAATCGTTGTAGGAGTTCCTGATGAACCGAACGGATTAAATAATATTCTTGAAATACTTGAAGAAGACAACATAAATGTTGAATACATTTATGCATTTGTAAGTACTAAAGCAGATGAAGCTATAGTAGTTATGAAAATTGAAGATGCAGAAAAAGGATTAAAAGTACTTAAAGCAGCAAATGCAACAATATTAACTAGAGATGACATTAACAATCTCTAAAAAAAAAAGTTTAATAACTTTTTTTCCTTTATATTTTTTTTTAAAATTTTTTTAAATTAATAAAATCTTATTTTTTAATGGAGTTTAGAATTATATGGAATTTTGCCCAGACTGTGGAAAAATGTTAATTCCCAAAAATAACAAAGTAAAATGCTCATGTGGATATACTAAAAGCTTAAACAAAAACGATATAGAAGAACAATACACTGCAAAAGGGGAAGAAAAACATCAAGAAAAAGTTGTAGTAATCGATGACAGTGTAGTAACTATGCCAACCACAAAAGGATTATGTTACAAATGTGGAAACACTAAAATAGCATGGTGGATGTTGCAAACAAGAAGTGCAGATGAAGCACCAACCATATTTTACAGATGCACAAAATGTGGAAACACCTGGAAAGGCCACGACTAAAAAAAAAAGTAAAAGAAAAAATAAATCTTAAAATTGACGAAGCATTTGAGCTATTTCATCTTTCCCATAACCCAATTTTAAAAGTAAGTTCTTTATAGAATCATTAGGACTTCTTTCCCTAATTTCTTCCCAATTTTTAAAATCATTATTAACAATAGCATTAACTAATAATTGAATAGTTATTAAGTCATCCCCATCTATTGCAACTAAAATCTCCTTACCATTAAAATATCCTTCAGGATCCACCAAATCAAATTTTCCCGCAGTTTTATCCCATTTAATGATTGCATTTCTAATTTTATATGACATGAAAAATCTCCTTTATATTAATAATATTAATAATCCCTTTTTTAATTAATGATTATTTTTATAAAACTTAATAATTAAAAATTTCTATTGTTTAACCGCATTATACCCATTTTCAATAGCTTTTATATTCATTTCATGGAATTTTGGTTTTAAATTATTTTTCATAGCATCAATAATATCATCTTTAGATAATATGAAAGTATCACTAGCAGTTAATGCCCCAAGTAAAACCATATTCAAAGATAAAATACTACCTGCATCAATAGCTAACTGATTCCCATTAATTGGATGAACATCCACATATTCACTTTTTAATGTTGGTATAATCTCATCTTCAACTGAAGGATAATGTTCACCAGTTTGAGATATTGTTGAAGGCACAATAGGTATTGTGTTAAAAACTATTTTAGTATCCTTATTAGCCTTATTTAAACCTCGAACAACTTCAATCGGTTCAAATCCTAATATCATATCTGCCTTATGATCTTCTACAATACTACTTTTATAATCACCAATACGTAATTCAGTAGAAACTGAACCTCCACGTTGACTCATACCATGAATCTCACTCATTGCAACATCATAACCTTGTTTCATTGCAGCTTCACCAATAACCACACTAGTTTTGATGATTCCTTGACCACCTACACCACAAATATAAATATTATAACTACCATCTGACATAGCTTATTCACCATCCTTCTTAGCTTTAATAGCTTTCTCTGGACATATTTGTGCACATGCAACACATCCGAAACACATATTACTATCAATCACAACATCACCATCAATTATTGATATTGCAGGACATGCAAGTTCAGTTACACAATTTAAACATTTAGTACAATTATCTTGAATTTCCATTTTCTTACGTTTTCTTTGACCCTTAATAAGAGTACATGGGAACTGTGTTATCACAACACTAACTCCATCATAAGATAATGCTTCTTTATAAATATCAATAGTTTTTCTAATACTATGAGGATTAGTAGTTCTTATAAATTCCACTCCAATAGCCTCAACCAACTTTTCAATATTAATAGCAGGAGCTTCATCCCCTACACCATCAACAGGTAATCCAGGGTTTGGTTGACCCCCAGTCATAGCAGTTATACGATTATCTAATATTGTAACTACAAGATTCTTGTTATTATTATGAACAGCATTTATTAATGGAGCTATACCACTATGGAAAAATGTACTATCACCAATAAAACTACATACATGTTGATCTGTTGCTTTACTAAATCCACATCCATCACCAATACTAGATCCCATACTTAATAAATAATCTGCTGCATTATAAGGAGGACTAATACCTAAGGTGTAACATCCTATATCTGAAGCATATATCATTTCAGATTCTGGAATTTCTAACTCTTCAGCAGCTTTACCTATACTATAATAAGCAGAGCGGTGTGGACAACCTGCACATAATGTTGGTTGACGTAATGGTATAGATTCTTTTAACTCTTTTATACTTGGACTATCCTCAATTTCTGTAAATTCATAATAATCAAGTACAAGGTTAAATGATTCTTTAACTACATCTTGACTATATTCATGTACTTGTGGGAATATTCCATTACGTTTTCCATAAACTGGAATATCTAAACCGTTTTCACCAAGTATTGCTAAAACAGCTCTTTCTAATATTGGATCTACTTCTTCAACTATAAATATTCCATTTAAATCTTTCACAAAGTCTAAGATTAAATCCTCACTTACTGGATATGATAATCCTAATTTTAATATGTCCATTCCAAGATTATCCTTGTTAATAACATCATATGCATAATTAAATGCACTACTGGAACTTATTACCCCATAATTTCCATATAAATCTGTTTGTGCATCTAAACTATCGAAATGATAAATTTTATTTAATTCTGAATCAAATGCATATTTTTCTAATGCATCAATCTTGTTTACAAGTACTGTGTGCATATCTAGTGCATTTGCAGGTACTGGTACATATTGACTTGGATCTTTTTCAAAGTGTCCTCTTGGCCAATATTCTCCAGGAGCATATTCTTCTTCCAATTTTGGCATTTCCCCTAAAGTCACAGGCCCTCTCATGTGAGATACACGAGTTGTAGTACGTACAATTACAGGTAATTCTATTTCTTCAGATAATTTATAAGCATAAACCATCATGTCTTTTACTTCCTGTGGACTGGATGGTTCTAAAATTGGAATATTTGCTTGTCTTGCGAAGTTTCTTGTATCTTGTTCATTTTGTGATGAGAATGTGGAAGGATCATCTGCTACAAGTATTACCATTCCTGCTTTAACTCCACTGTAAGCTGTTGTCATTGTTGAATCACTTGCAACATTCATTCCAACATGTTTCATAAAAGTAAATGATCTAAGGTTACTTACAGCAGCTGTTGCTGCAACTTCCATTGCTGTTTTCTCATTTGCTGAGAATTCAAAATACATTCCTTTATTTTTTGCTGTAACAGATAAGATATTCCCTATCTCTGATGAAGGTGTTCCTGGATAAGTTGCTGCTACTTTAACTCCTGCTTCAAATGCTCCACGCACTGCAGCTTCATTACCAAGCAAAAATAGCTTATCCCCTTTCTCACCATTCATTAATGTTTCATAACTCATAAATATTTCACCGATATCATAAATAAAAATAAATAATAATTAATTTTTAAAAAAAAAATCTTTTAATTAAAATTATAATATAAATATATCTTTGGTTTTAATAATAGATATATATTTTTATCAAAAAGTTTTAAAAAAAGAATTTTAAAATACTAGTTAAGACAATATAATATATTAATAATAAAATACATGTCTTAACATTTTATAACTTAAAAGAATCATTTAAATTGTGAAGGTAGAAACATTATGAAAATTAAAGTTCACGTATCACGTTTCGATAAAGAAAAGGATGAAGAACCTTATATTGAAACTTATGAAATTGAAAAAACACCTGAAATGAAAGTTTTAGAAGCTTTAAACCTTATAAACGAACAATACAATGCAAATATAGCTTTTAGAAGTAGTTGCCGTGCAGGACAATGTGGATCATGTGCTGTAAGAGTAAAAGGAAATGCTGCCCTAGCATGTAAAAAAGAAATAGTAGATGGAGCAACAATCGAACCATTAAAACTTCCAATAATAAAAGATTTAATAGTTGACAGATCCTCAATAGAAAATAAAGTAGAAAACATGGACTTCCATCTTGAAACAAAAGACCCAGAAGGATTATACACCCCACAACAAATAGAAGACACAATAAAAGTTAGAAGTTGCATAGAATGCTATAGTTGCCTTACAACATGTCCAGTATACCAAAAATTCCAAGAAGACTTTGCAGGTCCATACTTCATGAGATACATTAGTAAATTCGAATTTGACCCACGAGAAATGAAAGACCGCTTAAGAGAAGGATTTGAAAACGGGTTATACGATTGTACTAGTTGTGGAAAATGTGGAGACATCTGCCCAAAAAATATTAACAGTTTCGGAGATGCAGTAGAAAAATTACGTGCAATCGCATACTCTGAAGGAAAAGGACCATTAGAAGCACATAAAAAAATCCGTAAAATGGTTAAAGAAACAGGAAGATCCGTAAGCAAACCTGAAAAAGGTGGATTTATAGAAGCAATAAATAAAATCAAAAAAGACACTGGAAAAGAAAAACCTAAAGTAGCATTATTTACTGGGTGTATGGTGGATTACCGTCTTCAACATGTAGGAGAAGCTGTAATGAAAGTCTTTGAAGCTAATGGAATCGATGTAGATGTACCAGAAGGCCAAGTATGTTGTGGTTCACCATTATTACGTACAGGACAACGAGATGCAGTTCAAGAATTAGCTGATAAAAACAAAGAAGTATTCAAAGATTATGATACTGTAGTTACAATATGTGCAGGATGTGGAGCAACACTTAAAAATGACCATCCTAAATTTGGTAACACACTAAATGTTTTAGATATTAGTGAATTCCTTATAGATAAATTAGATACAAGTAAAATGAAACCTGTAGACATGAAAGTAACTTGGCATGACCCATGCCACCTTGCAAGAGGGCAAAGAATTAAAGATCAACCACGAGACATTATAGACATGATTCCAGGAGTTAAATTCGAAGAAATGGAATTCCCATGCCAATGTTGTGGAGCTGGTGGAGGAGTTAAATCTGCAAAACCAGAAATCGCAATGGAATTAAGTAAAGACAAAGCACAAATGATTAAAGAAACAGGTGCAGATACATTTATAACAATCTGTCCATTCTGTCAATCAAACTTATTAGATGGTCTAAAAGAAATAGGTGAAACCCAAATTAAAGGTATGAACCTAGTAGAATTATTAAAACTATCATATTGTGGAGAATAAATAAAATGC
>Ga0116193_1001265_pt1 | contig 21458 bp, 20 predicted proteins | sample AD_UKC115_MetaG_FD_89892 | JGI IMG/M metagenome (GOLD analysis project Ga0116193, IMG submission 89892) | Active sludge microbial communities of municipal wastewater-treating anaerobic digesters from Hong Kong - AD_UKC115_MetaG | ecosystem: Engineered > Bioreactor > Anaerobic > Digestate... | reverse complement strand
TAAGCATCCATCTTATTGCTGGCAGGTTACTCTTCAGCCGTGCCTACTTCCTCTTCTGATGGATGAACGCATGATAAGCATTATTTTTTGAAAAACCACCAACCATTTTTTGCCACATTACCTACTTTATCCATCTTTTGGGTGAAGGCATGGCTGTCTCCAAAATGCGAAACATATTGCGATTGAGTAATAATGCCTGATTTACCTTCTGGTTGTAGGCAGTCCTGACAACGGAATATCCTTCCTAATTTCACTTCTTTCCACTGCTCTTCTCTGGTTAAAATCATCGATCCATCTCCCATGGCATATACCACATCTTGCTCTTGTTCTAAAGGGTGCAACACAGCGTTATTATCTACCATTGCTCCCAACTCAGTGCCATAATAATCCGTTATACGATACAATTACATTTCATTGATATCTATTCTCAAGTACATAAACAGCAGTTCTTTGCTGATGCTGTAGGGATTTTCAGCACACGTAACTAATATTAAATAAAACAACTCTAAAAAATGTTATGCACCCGTTCATAAAGATTAGGTTTTACAATTAATATATATATTATTTGCAATTTTTCGCCTGCCGTGGCGAGTGTCTCTACTTACCACAATGCTATATTAGTAGTTTAAAAATAATCCAAAGCCAAGTCCCATATCACTGTCGTAATGCGTTGTAAGTCCTATGGTTTTATTTACAATGTAACGCAAACCTGCCATATATTCTTTGTCGGTATTAACCATAAACGATGCTCTTACTCTTTTTGAAACAGGAATATCTTCTCTCATTAATTGCACTCGTAAATTTCCATCGTGATAAATTTCAGTTTGTAGAATTACAAGCATTGGCAAAGTGTAAGCAACACCTAAACTAAATTGTCTTCTGTTGTCTTTGGTGTTGGTTTGCCCAAAAAGATTTTTTTCTCCGTGTGGATTTCCCATATCGTCCATTTCTAATTTTCTGTACCTCCAATCAAAACCAATAAATGGCATTAGCCATTGCATTTTACCAATGTATCGTCCTAAGTGTGTTTCGGTTTCATAGCCGTGGTGGCCGTTGTAACCCAAACGCCATTCTGAGCCAATGCTCCAACGTGTGCCTTGATACATTGCCATTCCATCGTTTCCGTTGGTGGCAAAATCGTTTTCTGCCATAAAATGAAATTTTCTATCGTCTGCAAAAAGTTTTCGTTGTGCCAATTTTGGATTTGGAATTAATGGATTGGGTGCTTGATTTTCGTAACTGAAAATTCTGCCCATTCCACTCATCATGTGGTATAAAATATGGCAATGAAAAAACCAATTGCCTTCCACATTGGCGTTAAATTCTAAGGTGTCGGTTTCCATTGGCATAATGTCCACAATATTTTTTAGCGGTGCATTGTCGCCTTGTCCGTTTAGCAAACGAAAGTCGTGTCCATGCAAGTGCATTGGATGTCGCATCATTGAGCCGTTGTATAAAACAATTCTAACATTTTCGCCTTTTTTGATAAGGATTTTATCCGTTTCAGAAATTACTTTATTATTCATACTCCAAACATAGCGGTTCATATTTCCTGTTAATTCAAACTTTAATTCCTTTACGGGTTCATCTTTTGGAAGTGTTGTGTTATTTGGCGATTTCAACATTGTATAGTTTAGCGTTACAATATCAGCCAAAGCATTGGCATTGTAGCGGTTGGGGTCGTTGTCGCTTTGTTTGGGTTTGCTGTTGCCTGTAATTTCTGGATACATTACCACATTCATATCCATTTGGTTGAGGCTCATATTCATTCCCATATCGTCCAAATTGCCATTCATTTTCATCATATCGTTCATCATCTTCATTCCTTCAAAATACTTTAATCTTGGCTGTGGCGATGTCAGTTGTTTGATGCCGTTTCCTATGTATAATGATGCTGAATTGGTGCGGTCTTCGGTGGTTGCTAAAAATTCAAAGGCCGTATTTTCGGCTGGAATGGTTACAATAATATCATACGTTTCAGAAACTGCAATAATCAATCTGTCCACTTCCACAGGCTCTACATCGTTTCCATCGTTGGCAACTACGGTAATTTTTCCGCCTGCATAAGTAAGCCAAAAATAAGACGAAGCTCCACCGTTTGAAATTCGCAAACGAACGTTGTTGCCTGCCTTTAATTCCTTGCCGTCAATGGCTTTAAGGTCTGCATTTGGTTTGCCATTCATTAATATTTTTTCATAATACACATCGCTTACATCCATTGCCAACATTCTTTTCCATTCGTTTTTTAGTTTGGTTTTGAAATGTCCTGCTTTTAGGGCTTCTGCATAACTTTGAACAGCATTTTTTTTCAAAGCTGGGTAATCATTGGCATTGTGTAACATTCGGTGAATGTTTTCGGGTTTTACATTTGTCCATTCGCTTAAAACGATGGGTAAGGTTGGTAAATCGTCAATGCCTTTTCTGAATGTTTTATCTTTTGACTTTTTAAGCATTACAAAGTTGCCATACATACCAATTTGCTCTTGCAAACCCGAATGACTGTGATACCAATGTGTGCCATTTTGAATAATGGGAAATCGGTAAATGTGTGATGTATTCGGTTTGATTGGCATTTGTGTAAGATTGGGAACGCCATCTTCTTTGTTGGGTAAAAATAATCCGTGCCAATGCAAAGAAGTTTCTTCTTTGAGCAAATTATGAACGTGAATTTCTGCCGTGTCGCCTTCAGTAAACGTAAGCGTTGGCATAGGAATTTGTCCATTTACGGCAATGGCTCGTTTTTCTTTTCCTGCAAAATTTACCAATGTATCTTTTACATATAAATCGTATCGCACCACTTTTCCCGAAGTAATTGGGGCATATTGGGCGAATGTATTTGTAGTTACAATTAGTATTAAACCTATCGGCAACCGTTTTTTGTAACTATTTTTTTGATTATCCATTTTAAGAATTTCATTTTATAATAAGTTTGAAATCATCCATCCACTCATTACAATCATCAAAGCATCTTCAATAATGGTTACCGTACTCATTGGTAAGTTGAAAACTGCTCCTAAACAAGCACATTGTATTTTCTTTTTATTGAGAACAGATTGTAAAACACCAATTATGCTAATAGTCATCACTGTAAATGTTACTGTGTTTGTAATTAGTGGATTGAAATTGATAAGATAAGCAATACCCAAGCTCAATTCTACAAAAGCATAGATGAAAGCCCAAGCAGGAATGCGTTTTGCCAATACATCATACATTACATAACTTTCGGAAAATCCTTTCAGATTCAGTATTTTAAAGAATAAAAAAATCAAAAAGAAACCTGCCATAAAGTATTGCATGACTTCCATCCAATTAAAATTATTGTTTTTAAATTGAACCAAAACTGTAACCAAACTGATGTAAAAAAATACCAGCAAAATAGGTTTGTATATTTCAAACCAACTTTTGGTTTGCTCTGAAACCTCGTTATGATGCACGGCAGATATTTGATACTTTGCTGGCAAACCTTTTTTCAATTTATCCAACGTAATGTGTTTCTTCATTGTAATTGTGGCTAAATTTGCATCTTTTGAAACCTCAACGCTTACCACATTTTCTACCATCAACAAAGCCGATTTTACTTTTGCTTCGCAGCTAGAACAAGTCATTCCTGTGAGTTGATATGTATGTACCATTTTTTTAAATTTTTAATGATTAATATGGTACAAAGTTCCGCAACAAGAAGGGTTTCTTGTTTACACAATTTTGTGGTTGATTTGCAGGATTTACAAGTCTTCTATTTGTTTTCTTTTTTTGTCTTTGAGTTGCTTAAAATATGTTGGCGAAAAGCCTGTAACTTTTTTAAATTGATTGCTCAAATGGGCTACGGTACTGTAATTAAGCATAAAAGCTATTTCGCTCAAATTCATTTCATCATACATCAACAACTCTTTTACTTTTTCTATTTTTTGCTGGATGTAATATTTTTCTACCGTTGTATTTTCTACCTCTGAAAACAAATTGCTCAAAGTATTATAATCTTGGTGTAAATGATCTACCAAATAATCTGAAAGATTGGTGTTGATGTTGTTGTTTTTGTGATGAACCAAATCGATAATGAGTGTTTTTATTTTATCAATAATTCTACTCTTTTTATCGTCAATGAGTTCAAAACCAAATGGTATCAAGTGTTCTGAGATTTTCTTTTTTTGAAATTCAGTAATGGGTTCAATTGTTTCAACTTCGCCCAATTCTACCGAAAATAGCGAAAGTCCGAGTTTTTCCAGCTCGGACTTTATCACCATTTTGCAACGGCTGCACACCATATTTTTAATATAAATTTTCATTCTCTAATTGTTTCTATTACTTTACCACAAGTAAGCATTTGATTGCCATAGTAAGGGTTTTTTACGGCATTTTCTTTGCTCAACCAATTAGCACCTTTTCCATCGTTTGCCATTGGGCAAAATTGATAATAGGTAGGTGTTTCAGTTTTTGAAACTTTAATTACATCATACATATTTTTGGAAAGGTTAATAAAATTATTTCTTTGTACCGAAATATTCTTAGTGTCAGCAATATTTTGAACACCTGCTTTCAAACTTTTTAAAACCTCCATCCAAACAGTATGTTCTTCGGTTGAAAGTTTTTCCATTTTTACATCGCTTATTGCTGCTAGCAATTTCTTTGCTTTTGCTGATGCTGTATTTCCGTCTGTTTTTACCAAAGCATCTTTTACGGCAAAATAATCATCAAAAACTATTTTCAATTGTGATACTTCTTGCTTTGTTTCTGTTGTAGCAGAATAGTTGTGTGATAAATGATCTTCTTTCATTTCCATTTTTGTAGTTTCGGCTTTTGGTGCTTCTACTTTGGCTACAGTTTGTGCTTTTCTTTCGTATTGGCAACATTCAGGAAGTTTGGCATACACATCATTTGGGGCAAGAAATTTTTCACTGTCATAACCACTCAATGCAATGCGTTTCAAAATTTCATCTTGGTTGGTTTGCTTTTCATCGTAAGTGATGGTTGCCATTTTGGTATCTTTGTTCCAATCCACTTTGGCTACTTTCTTTTTATTTCCTGCTTTTTCAATGGTGGTGTTACACATGCCACAGTTACCGAATATTTTTACGCTTTCGGTTTTAGCGTTTTTTATTTGAGCGTTACACGCTGTAAACGATAGCAATACAGGTATTGCCATCAATATTTTTATTGATTTCATATTATTAATATTTTTTGAAAGCGAAATTCACGAATTTCGTTTCATTTTTTTGAAAATTTAAATTTTTATAAATAATTGATTTTGAAAGCAAGGAATTTGCATTCGGTTAGACAGACCCATGGCTTTCAAGGCAAAAAATTAGCCTATATTAGGCGGTGTCCAAATTAATACAAAACCATCAGAAAGATAGTTTTCGTTGTAGTAAGAATTTGTTTTTTTGCTCTTAGCAAAGGAGGTTTTTACTTTTGTTTCAATCCAAAAAGATAATGCAAAAGCACAATGATTTGTTGGGCAACTGCAACTTGAACTGTTACATTTTCCATCGCAACCATTTTTTTCTTTTTCGCTTTTAGAATTATGGTTTTTGCAACAGTTTTTTATGTTGTTCTTTTCGGTTTCAGTTTTTTTACAACAAGATTTTTCTGTTTTCGTTGATTTTGTTCCACAAGCATAAGTATGTATTGGTGTTGCAAAGAAAGCAAGTGTCAAGATTATGAGTAATATGTGAAACTTTTTTGTCATTCTCTTTTAGAAAACGGCCGAAGCTACAAATTATTTTCTAATTGTTGTCCGTCAGCGTGTTTGTACGGTCGCTGGTAGAATAACCAATAACGTTTCGGGCAGGAAATTGAAGCACAAAAGCCGATATTATTATTAATGTTTAATTAAAAAACTGCCGTTGAGTTTTGCACTTTAACTCGCCTGACACAAAACCGTTTTGGTTGACCAACAAACAAAAAAACGTAAGGCTATGTAATGCAATTGTCAAAAATAATACAATTATATACATTGGCACGAATATTGGAAACTTATCAGTATAACTTTTTAAAACTATACATATATGAAACAATTATTATTTAGCTTAGGTACATTTACCATATTCGCCCTTACTGCTTGTACAAAACAAGTTGCTGCTCCCCAAAGTTTATCTTTAAACGATGTGCTAGTAGGCCAATGGCAAGGCGTTAGTATAGAAGAAAACAAGGAAGGATTACTCTCCTTTCAGGATATTAGTAATGTTATATGGGAGTTTTCAAAAGACAGTCTAAAAATAGCAAATTTTAGCAATGCGGATACTGCATATATTAACGACCTATCCCTTATTTCCTACACGCTTAATGCAGATACTATTACTACTGCTGAGGTATTGAACTCAAAAAAGAAAGACAAAATTCCTACCATTACTACTGTTGGAATAAAGAGCTATATCGTTGCTATTAATGGACAAGAAATGGTGCTAAAGTTTATTAATGACAATGGTACAATTGAGTACAAATTTAAACGTCCAAGTAAAAAAGTGGTATTGATTTCCAATCAACAGCCTACCACAGTAGGAGGAACCAGAGTTGAGAATAATAGTTAAAATAGACTTCTTTTGGAAATAGTATAAATGAGTCAAAGTGTTGGTATATTTAGGGATACTATAGCAAAGAAATAGAAGGCTTAAAGTCATCGTTATTCAAGCGCCTTGCTGGAGTTAAAAAAGAAGTTCTTGCACAAATGTTAGGTAGGCTTACTCAATATAAAAAAAGTACGAGTAATACCACATTTACGAGCAGCTTTACTTACTAAACCTAATTGCTCATAGCATTGAAGCTATAAGAGTCGAGCGTTAATATTTCTTGTTATTGATTGTATATAAATAAGTAGCGTGCAGTTTGATAGATAACCTCTTCGAATTACACACATTCCACACTCATAACATCAATAAATATTTGATGAAAATCAAAGAGAGAAAATGTAGCGTATGTTATGAAACCTCACACTTTTAACATTTCGATTGCAAAATTTGAGATACCTTCGTTGTGAAAGCAATTTAAATTGCTTTCACAACCTTTTTAAAAACAACGCATTCATGGTTTCTGTTCGCCTACACCGACGTATTTTTTTTAGATACATTCATAATCGAGTTATGCTTCAAAAAAAGCTGATTTTATTGAAGTATCTACTTATTCTGCTGTTAATATCTTTTACAAGTACGAGTTGCAAAAAGCAGCTTATTTTAACGCCTGAATCATTGGGTTTAAGAGAAATTTCTTCAGCTACTTTTTTTATGGGTAGTCCATCAACAGTTGGTGTGTCAAACGAACGTCCTCAACACACTGTAACACTGAGCGGCTTTTACATAAGTACTACAGAATTAACTCGAGACCTTTTTTTCCCTTTTTTACAATCAAAGGATACTTGCTATTTAGCATCTAATCAAAAAAAGATGAAAGACTATAGTAGCTTTTTTGGTATTGAAACAGAGGTGCAGCCTATCGTAAATGTATCTTGGTTTACGGCAGTAGCTTATTGTAATTGGCTTACCAAGGCAACCGGATCCATCGATACATGTTACACATTCACATTTAAACAAGATGGAACTATTTATAGTGTAAGCTTTGATAGAACTAAGCATGGCTATCGTTTACCTACCGAAGCAGAGTGGGAATATGCCTGCAAAGCAGGAACTGAAACAGCTTATAGTTTTGGAAATGATGCATTAATATTGGGTGATTATGCATGGATTAAAGCGAACTCGATGGGTAAAACCAATATTGTTGGAGAAAAGAAGCCTAACGCTTTTGGTTTATATGACATGCACGGTAATGTTAGTGAATGGTGTTGGGATTGGTATGATGCGTATGCATCTGGATCTAAGACAGATCCTACAGGCCCCTCAAATAGCATGACTGATCGTATTTTACGTGGTGGTAGCTGGGGCAATACAGATAACTCCTCTTTTCGTTCAGCTAGCAGAGGTAGTTTTTCTCCTAATAATAAAAGTGATTATGTAGGTTTTAGACTTGCTAAGACATTGTAGTGTAAATCGTGGTAATTGTGCTCTGAAATAGTACTGTTTTAGCATACTTTTTTCAAATACTTACAGAAATGTATCACACTAAGCCAAGTTAACATTCCTAAATTCATTTAAGACATTACTGTATGACTAAGTACATATCTCTAATAGCTGTTGTTTTTTTACTGTATGCTTGTGAAAAAAAGTATAATCCAGATTTTACTCAACCATCTCAAAATACATCTATAGGCATCTTAAATGGCCAGCCCAATTCAACCATTTCGGAATATCCATCTGGCATTGCCTTAAACAATACGCACAGCATAAATTTACCAGTAGATGTATCGAAAAAAGGCACATACACCATTACTACGGATACTGTAAACAATATATACTTCAACGCTAACGGAACTTTTAATAGCACAGGGATGCAGACAATAGTATTACAAGGTCATGGTACACCTGATACATCTGGGGTTTTTAGCTTAACTATTAAATATGGTACCAGCAGTCGTAAATTTTTTGTTAAAGTGTATGATTGGTGGGAGTTTGAAGAAAAATCTGATAAATATAATGGTGTAATAGATACGGCATATTTAGGTGCCATAAATATGAAAAATATCAGGTCTTTATTTATTAAAGGGCACTCTTTTATAACTGGGGACACAAGTATTGATATAAGAGTAAGTTTTGATGCAGCGGTTCAACTTAATGGAACTTATTATGCAAATATTGATCGAGCTTCGTTTAATTTTACGGATATCCCTTCCAAAAATTCCATATATACTTCAGTAAATAATAATATTTCAACCTTTAAGGTTGTAATTACAAATAATGATATTGATAAAAAGAATATTGACGCAAGGTTTGAAGGAAGCGTAACTGGTATAAACGGAAATACTACCATCTCCAACGGTCGGTTTAGAATTAAGATTCGACCATAATCGTAATTATACACCCATGCCCAACAATTAGCTAACAATAATATCGAAAATAAAAGATCTGATAAGCACTATTAAGCATTTTTAAAAACCGTTATATGCGAAAGAATTGAACCTACTATTAGTGAAATTATAGAACTGACTCTACAACTCCATCTATGCTGTAAGAGCTAAAGGATTTTTGCTTATCAATTAAAAGCAGTTATTTAAAACAGGAAACTTGATTTATTTAGAAAATGTATAATTTTTAATACGGCTAGTTTTAAAAACGTTTACCATAAGCAATACCATTAAGAGTTATTGACTAGAATCTACCCATATCATATTAGCTTCACTCAAACGTAAACTTAGTTGGTATCCCGCTATGCTAACAGAAATAGGATCCCCCAATAACGCTATTTGATCAACTCTAATGGTTTCTCCGGGAACACAGCCCATTTCCATCAACTTGATATACATATCGTCTTCTGTAAACGACTTAATTATACCAGACTCTCCTATCCTCAATTCAGATAATTTTTTCATATACAGCTTCTAGCGCTCTATTGCGCAAGAGTAAAGGTAGAACATAAAATCAATTTGAGTTTATGGTTGATAAGTAATCGCTTATTTGTTTTTTCTATAAAAAGAAAAATGTTACTTTTAGTCTTTAACTAAATACAATAATATAAATATTTTCTTATGATTAAACTACAAGTGATTGGAAATTTGGGAAAAGACTGTGTATCCAACAATGTAAATGGTAAAAATGTTATTAATTTTAGTGTAGCTCATACAGAACGCTATAAAGATGCCACCGGCACCCAGAAAGAAAGAACTATTTGGGTAGAATGTGCTTATTGGACAGATCGTATGGGAGTTGCTCCCTATTTAAAAAAGGGTACTCAAGTTTATGTAGAAGGAGCCCCAGATGTACGTAGTTATACTACAAATGATGGGCGTTCTGGAGTTTCCTTAACTTTGAGGGTATTGAGTTTGCAATTAATCGGTTCAAGAAATATAAACGATCAAAACATAAATAATGCTACGAATGATACGGGAGATATAAACAATCAACGAACTATAGAAGCAGGCGCGGTGGCCTCATCTGAAACATTTGATGATTTGCCATTTTAAGGAAGCAAGCAAATGAAAAAGAGATATCGATTGATGTCTCTTTTTTTTGATAGGTAACTTTCTACAGAGTAATCAATACTGATGAAAGGATTATTATACATACTTTTAAGTGCTCCTTTACTAAGCTATACGCAAGAAAATGTTGACTATGAGACGTTTTTACTACAACGAATAGAGGCATTGCAAATAAAAAAAGATAGCTTTTACTATAAAGGTATGTTTCCAACATTTCGTACCAATGGAGGCAATACCAATGTAGTCAAAGAGGATAATACTATTTTTTTTACTGCATTAATAGCCTTCACGCTACAACAATGTAAAAATGATTTTACCTCAACACAACGGGTAATATGTGATAGCATTATAGAGCGCACGAAAAGAGCATATTCATATTTTCAAAATCTTAATGGAAAACCAACCTATAACTTTTGGCCCAATAACCCACCAACCATTTTTCCAAACAATTGGTTTTTAAATTTATTTAATCGCTCACAAGCCTTGCCAGATGATGTTGATGATACCGTGATAATTAATTTAATACAAAATACTTCAGATAGCATTCTGAACATTTTACATCAACTAATGGTTAAACATGCGAATGCTACAGATAGAATTACGAAAAGCATATATAAAGACTATAGATATATACCAACATATTCAACTTGGTTTGGAAATAAAATGCCTATCGAAATTGACTTTTCTGTTTTATCCAATGCTTTATATTTTATATATGATAAAAAAATTCGTCTTGTTAAACAAGATAGCGCTACTATTACTTTATTATCATTAATAATTAAAAACAATAAACATATAACAGACGCTGCCTATATTTCTCCACAATATGCCCGAACACCCATTCTGTTATACCATATCGCTCGATTAATGGATCGCTTTAATATTGCGATACTTGATTCTTTAAAGCCACGTTTAATCAAAGATTGTTTTGACGCGTTAGGTAGTAGCAATAACATAATGGATTCTATATTATTAGAAACATCTTTAATGCGACTAAATGCATTATTTAAACCCACTAAAATACCCGACTCTTTTAGTGAAATAGAAAAAAGTCGGTTTATTTTTTTTATAGGAACATTTACATCTATGTTCTCTAATCCATTTAAAAGAATATTTATGTCGAGTCCAATGTTAAAATATTACTACAGTTGTCCGGCATATAATCTAGCCTTGCTTTTAGAAAACATGGTGGAAAGGCGAAGGACGAAAATATATTAACTAAAAGAAACTACTGATTAGAAGAATGCGCATCATCAATAACATCCATACTATCTTCTACACGGTTTATTTGCAGTGGATTGATCATTTGTTCCGAAAAAATTTCTTTAATTTTTGGAAGCTCTTCGGGTGTATTTAATCCAAAGTAATCCATAAAAGATTTTGAAGTTCGATAGATCAATGGCTTTCCAGGCAACTGCTCATTACGGCCCTCAATGATTATAAGTTCTTTTTCCAATAATTTCTGAATGGCATAGTCTGTATTTACACCACGAATAGCTTCGATTTCGCCTTTAGTAATAGGTTGTTTATATGCTATAATGGATAATGTTTCTAATGCCGCAGTAGATAATCGTTTAAGAAACTTTTCTGCATTTAATTGTGCAACTGTTTTATAAAAATCTTTTTTAGTAAGAAACTGAAATCCTCCACCCGTTTGCTTTACCTCAAAAGGGTAAAATTCTGCGTTATATTTATCAACAATGGCCTCGGTAGCTGTTTCTACTTGATCAAGCGTAATTTTATCTTCCATAAAACCAAATGCTTGATTAATAAGGTCTGTTAACTCCATCGTAGTAAGCGGCTTGTCGCTTGCAAATATTAATGCTTCAATATGTGGTATAATGTTTGAGAGTTCCATGTGTTTACCAGTACTATTCAGCTTTTATTGAGCCCAGGTTTAACTTATTTCCTATATTCATCCCAAACCACTTTCTTATCCCTGTAATGCAGCTGCGCCACTCACAATCTCCGTAAGTTCTGTAGTAATAGCAGCTTGTCGGGCTCGATTATAGGATATGCGTAAACTACGCAATAATTCATTGGCATTTTCGCTAGCCTTATCCATTGCTGTCATCCGTGCTCCATGTTCAGAAGCTTGAGCATCCAAAACAGCTTTATATAACTTTGTATTTAATATTTTAGGGATAAGTTCTGAAAGAAGCCTTTCTTTTGTAGGCTCAAAAATAAAATCCATTTTAGAAGTGTTCAACTTTTGTTCTATTCTTGCGATAGGTAGCATGCGCTCCACCGTAAAATGCTGAGTAGCGGCGTTTTTAAATTCGCTATATACTACTTCTACTACATCAAATGTATTATTGGTGAATGCTTTAATGGCTTCTTGAGCACATTGTTGTACATTCTCAAATTTTAAATGAAGAAAAATATCCTTAAACGTAGCATCCACAGGCTTATTACGACGTTGAAAATATTCGAATCCCTTCTTACCAATAGCCCAAATATGCACTTGCCCTTTAGCGTCTTGAACTGCATATTTTTCAGCTATTGTATTGCGTACAAGTTTTATTAAGTTTGTATTGTATGCACCACAAAGACCGCGATCACTAGTAACAAGAATGATCAACACCTTTTCTATAGAACGTTCGTTGGCTAGAGGTGAGATTGTTCCATCTTCTGTATGTTGAAGAATATTGTTTAAAATGTTTTGCATTTTAATAGCGTATGGCCGCATTTGAATAATAGCATCTTGTGCACGCCTTAATTTGGCTGCACTCACCATTTTCATGGCTTTCGTGATTTGTTGTGTACTTTGTACTGATTTAATACGATTTCGAACTTCTTTTAAAGCGCCGCTCATAACTTAATAAATTGTGTGCAAAGATATCTGAATTAGGGAGAAAAGTCAATGAAATGAAATTTAATACAATAGTATAAATACCTTTTCTAAATTCAATTTAACCTAATTGTGGAAAAACACGTTTACTTAACCATTTTTTTAATGGTTTTTTTATTATTTGTTGTGAAATATTGTTCTAAAGCAGCTATCATACTAGGAGTTTGTGGTTGAGGCGCTTTTATATTTAGCACAAAGCCAGCTTCTTCTACAGCCTTGGAAGTATTGTTACCAAAAGCTCCAATTTTGGTGCTATTTTGCTTAAAAGAAGGAACGTTATCTAATAGGCTCTTTACACCACTGGGAGTAAAAAAGCAAATAACATCATAAGAATTTTTGGTTAAGATCTCTCTCACATCATTGCTAATGGTTTTATACAAAAATGGAGTAGCAAACTCGCAATTATTAAACTTTAACCACCCTACAATTTCATTATCCTGCTGGTTTTCTGAGCAAGGATACAAAAAATACTCATTGGCTTTGTGTTTTTTAATGACTTCAAACAACCCCATGTTGGTCCCATCAGCACTATAAAAAACTTTGCGTTTGCGGTATAAAATAAATTTTTGAAGATATAGGGCTACGGATTCAGTAACACAGAAATATTTAGTTTCTTGAGAAATAGAAACTTTTAATTCTTCACAAATCCGAAAAAAATGATCAATAGCATTCCTACTCGTAAATACAACGGCAGTGTACTGTGCAATTTCAATTTTCTGTTTCCTAAAAAGAGCTGCGGGAATGCCCTCTATTCGTATAAAAGGATAAAAGTCAAGAGATATGTTAAACTTGTTGGCAAGATCAAAATAGGGAGACTTCTCTGTTTCAGGCCTAGGTTGTGTAATTAAAACACGTGGTAGTTGTTTTTTTATCGTATGTACCTTTTTAAAATTGCTTTTGAGCATATTTTATATTGGATTACAGTTTACAAAATCAAGAATAGCTATTTACAAATTTACTCAGCACCTTATACACTATAAGTAGAGGTACTGCTTCAAAGGCGCAAAGGTATATAAAAAAGTGTAAGCGATTAACAGCTATGCTACTACGAATAATATTATAGGATATTATGTATCTACATAATAATAAAAGTAATAGAAGTGTGAAGGAAAAAAAGACAATCGTATTTGTTATATAATGTTGCATGAAAACAAGCGCAATGTTTATAGGCAAGAGTACTAAACCTACAATCTTATTAATTGAAAAAATGATAAATATATAGGAAGAGGCAACTTCTTTTATATGAAAAATCCAACCAATAATGTGTAAAAAGAAATACTTTCCAACATAGATACTCATAATTATGGCAGAATATATTAAAGAACTTATCCATGGGTTGCTATATATTCTTATGCTATAAAATTCTAAAACAGTATACATATATATTCCAACAGAAAGAATAAAAAAAATGTTAAGCAATAAGGATGCTTGGGGGTTTTGTAGCATCTGTTCTCGCAAATAACGCTGTTTTAATGGAGGCTGAAAAATGAAACTATATAATGCTTTAAAGTATCTATAAAAGAATAGCTGTAGCAATGAAAAACCAAGTGTAAGTATAGCTAAAAGATAAAACCAGACCGTCTTAGCCTGCTCCTTTTTGTTTATGATATGTTGTTCGGTTAAAAAAAAGGCAACTGGCTCTTTTTTATTTTTAGCAAGTACAAGATGTTGATATTTCTTTATAGAATCTTTTTCTATACTAATATTTACTTTTGATGCGCTATCTTGTACCACTTGAGCGTATGAGCTATTACAAATAACACAATACAAGAGTACGCAAGAGTATAAAAATAAGCGATACATGCAATACAAAATTAACATCTTAAAATTAGGAGTGCGATGATTTTTTATGGCAGGCATTTACATACACATTCCCTTTTGCCGTAAGGCATGTTACTACTGCAATTTTCATTTTTCCACCTCATTACAATCATTAGAAAAAATGGTAGAGGCATTGCATGTAGAAGTACGATTAAGAAAAAGCTATATCAATCAACCTGTTGAAACAATTTATTTTGGAGGAGGAACGCCCAGCTTGCTTTCCATTAATCATTTAAAAAGTATTATTTCTGCTATACACACTCATTACAACGTGTCATCCACAGCAGAAATAACGTTAGAAGCCAATCCAGATGATATAAATACATTAACATTACAATCTTGGAAAGAAGCGGGCATTAACCGCTTAAGCATTGGTGTACAATCTTTTTTTGATGACGAATTGCAGTGGATGAATAGAAATCATACTGCTCAACAATCGCTTAAATGTATTAAACAGGCACAGGATAATGGCTTTGAAAATATTAGTATTGATTTAATTTATGGAACCCCTTCTTTAACAGAACAACAATGGATGCAAATACTTCAAACAGCTACCTCTTTAAACATTCCCCATCTTTCTTGTTATGCATTAACCGTTGAGGAAAAAACGGCATTGAGCGAAATGATAAAAAAGAAGACATCAAGTCCTGTTAATACAGATTCACAAGCGGAGCAATTTTTAAAACTGATTGATTTTTTAACAATGAAAGGATATGAACACTACGAAATTTCAAATTTTTCTAAACCAGGATGGCGAAGCAAACACAATACTTCTTATTGGCTAGGAAAAACCTATTTAGGAATTGGGCCATCAGCCCACTCTTTTAATAAAACCAGTCGACAATGGAATATTGCCAATAATGCATTGTATATAAAAGCAATACAACAAAAAACAATTCCTTATACCATAGAGCAACTAACACTTACACAACAATTAAATGAATATATAATGATTGCACTACGCACTATGGAGGGTTTAGATTTAAATTATATCGTTAATAATTGGGGCAAAGAATATGCTATAGCATTAAAAGAACATATCCCTTTATTACAACAAAACGGATGGATAGAAAAAAATTTATCAAATAAGATAATATTATCCTCGCAAGGAAAGTTAAGGGCTGATGGTATTGCCACTATGTTATTTTTTGATGAAGAAAAACAGAAATTATAATTCTTTCAATAGTACACTATTGTTAACAATTTCTAAATGACATAGTGTACCATATTTCAGCGCTATATTGTGTTCGCCATGGCTAACCGGAAAATCAAAACATATTGGAAAATCAAACTCATTAACAACCATTTTAATAAGTTCATATATGGTAGAGCCGAAAGGTGTGATCGTGTCCTTCATATCTGTAAAACCACCTACTATTAAGCCTTTTATGGCATTGAATTTTTTATTTCTTTTTAATTGCACGAGCATTCTATCTATGTTATACATATATTCTCCTACGTCTTCTATAAACAAAATACAATCTTTATAATCCATATCGCTTGGAGTACCAATAACATGAACCAATAAACTTAAGTTCCCGCCTATTAACGGTCCAACAGCTGTCCCTAAACGATTGGATGTATGGGTATTAATGGTATAACTCATTTTGTTGCCTAACAAAATATTTTGTAGAGATTGTATAGAAGCATTTTTTAACCCATAATCTGCAAAAGCCCCAGCCATAGCAGCATGTATAGTGCTAATTTTATACTGATTATATATATGTGTATGCAACACCGTAATATCGCTAAAACCGATTATCCATTTAGGGGTTTGTACAAATAAAGAAAAATTGATACAATCAATAATTCTAGAAAGCCCATACCCACCACGTCCACATAAAATAGCATGAATGGAAGGATCATCTAGCATAGCTTGTAAATCCGCTAAACGTTCTTCATCAGTACCTGAAAAATAATGATATTTATATCCTACAGTTTTTCCCATTTTCACCAGAAATCCCCACTGTTCAAGTATTTCAACAGATTTTTGTACCCGCTCCACAGGCAAATAGCCAGAGGGACAAACAATACCAACAGTACTTCCTTTACTTAGATAAGGTGGATAAATCATATACTTCAAAAGTAAAAATTAAACAACCAAAATAATTGATTTGAGCTTTTTACTTTAAATACCTTCAATGAATTCTATATTTGTAGCATACTATTGAATAATTACCAATGGCTGAATTTAAAAGATATTTAATTACCGCAGCGCTACCTTATGCCAATGGCCCTGTTCACATCGGTCATTTAGCAGGCTGTTATTTACCAGCAGACATTTATGTGCGCTATTTAAAAGCTCAAAAAAAAGATGTGCTTTTTATTTGTGGCAGTGATGAACATGGCGTTCCCATTACGATTCGAGCGATGAAAGAAAATATTACTCCACAGCAAGTAGTAGATAAATATCATACTATTATAAAAGAAAGCTTTGAGAAAATGGATATTGGATTTGATATATACGATCGAACATCCAATCCTATACATCATGAAACGGCCTCAGCATTCTTTAAAAAATTATATGATGATGGTTTGTTTGAAGAAAAAGAAACTGAGCAGTTTTACGACGAAGAGAAAAAAATTTTTTTAGCGGATCGTTATATTACTGGTACTTGCCCTATTTGCAACAATCCCAATGCGTATGGTGACCAATGCGAAAAATGTGGATCATCGTTAAGCCCAGAACAACTCATCAATCCAAAAAGCACTTTAAGTAATGCAATTCCAATAAAAAGAAAAACAAAACACTGGTATTTTCCTTTGCAAAACCATGAACCTTGGCTTAAGCAATGGATTTTAGAAGAGCATAAAGAATGGAAAAACAATGTATACGGCCAATGTAAAAGCTGGTTGGATAAAGGTTTACAGTCTAGAGCTATGACGAGAGATAGTAATTGGGGCGTAAAAGTTCCTTTACCTAACGCCGAAGGCAAAGTGTTGTATGTATGGTTTGATGCGCCTATTGGATATATTTCTGCTACCAAAGCATTAACACCAGATTGGGAAAAATATTGGTGTAGCAATGATACCAAGTTGGTTCACTTTATTGGAAAAGATAATATTGTTTTTCATAGTGTTATTTTTCCTGCAATGCTAAAAGCGCATGGAAACTTTGTTTTACCAGACAACGTGCCCGCCAATGAATTTTTAAATATTGAAGGAGATAAAATTTCTACTAGTCGCAATTGGGCAGTATGGGTAGATGCGTACATAAAAGATTTTCCTGATCAGCAAGATGCCTTACGTTATGTATTATGTGCCAATGCTCCAGAAACCAAAGACAATGATTTTACTTGGAAAGATTTTCAAGAACGTGTGAATAGTGAACTGGTAGCTATTTTCGGCAACTTTATTAACAGAACGTTCGTTCTAATGCACAAATTGTGTAATGGAAAAGTTCCTTCTTTACATAAAAATATTCTTGATGATGCGGATAAAAGTTTGATAGAAATAATTCAAAATTCAAAATTCAAAATTCAAAATTTAATAGAAACCTATAAATTCAGAGACGCTTTATTTGAAGTAATAGACTTATCTCGAAAAGGGAATAAATATTTACAAGATAAAGAACCCTGGAAAAAAACAACTGAGCAACAAAACAGCATTGATAATACTATACATATTTGCTTACAACTCTGCGCCAATCTTGCTATTTTCATCAATCCGTTTTTACCTAATAGTGCACAAAAAATATGTTATATGATGAAAGTAGTTGATAAAATGCTTGACTGGGAAAATGCAGGAAAAATAGATTTATTAAAAGTAGGCTATAGTTTAAGAGCGCCAGAGTTATTATTTAGAAAAATTGAAGATGAGGAAATGGAAAAGCAAATTCAAAAATTAAAAAGAAAAAGTATGGATGTACAAAGCTTTCCAGAAAATAGCGTTAAAATAAAAGACGAAATTGTATATGATGATTTTGCCAAAATGGATCTTCGAGTGGCAACAATAATAGAAGCTAAAAAAGTAGAAAAAGCAGATAAATTATTGCAATTAGAATTGGATTTAGGATTTGAAAAAAGAACCGTATTGTCTGGAATAGCAAAACACTACACACCAGAACAAATTATAGGAAAACAAGTAATAGTAGTAGCCAACTTAGCACCACGAAAAATGAAAGGCATTGAAAGCAAAGGCATGATATTAATGGCAGAAGACAAAGAGGGGAAATTGCATTTTGTACAGCCTGAAACCATTATTAGTAATGGCGTAACAGTAAGTTGATTAATCTAAATAGCGAAAAATTGGGAAACACACTTAATTTTAACATTATGAATAACCATATCCAAAAAGTAGCCATATTAGGAAGTGGTATCATGGGAAGCCGCATTGCTTGCCATTTTGCAGGCATTGGAGTGCAAGTGTTGTTATTGGATATAGCTTCTAAAGAAGAAAAAAATCCCAATAGAATTGTAAATGAAGCATTACAAGCTACTTTAAAATCTACTCCATCTCCGGTATATACTAAAGACGTATTTAGAAATATTGCTACTGGAAATTTTACAGATAACATGAAGGATATTGCTACTTGCGATTGGATTATAGAAGTAGTTATAGAAAAACTAGACATCAAGCAATTTATTTTTGTTGAAGTAGAAAAATATAGAACGCCTGGAACATTGATTACCTCTAACACATCAGGCATTCCTATTCATTTAATGACTGAGGGCAGAAGCGAAGATTTTAAACAACATTTTTGTGGCACACATTTTTTTAATCCCCCACGATATTTGCGCTTATTAGAAATTATTCCAACAAAACATACTAATCCAGAAGTAGTTCATTTTTTAATACACTATGGAGATGCTTTCTTAGGTAAAACAACCGTGTTATGTAAGGATACGCCAGCATTCATTGCTAACCGTATAGGGGTATTTAGTATGATGAGCATTTTTGATATAATGCAAAAATTAAATCTAACAATAGATGAAATAGATGCTCTTACGGGACCTATACTCGGTAGACCCAAATCAGCAACCTTTCGTACCGCTGATGTAGTAGGAATAGATACATTAGTAAAAGTTTCAAAGGGTATAAAAGAAAACTGTCCGAACGATGAAACAAAAAAAATATTTGATATTCCAGATTGGCTAAATAAAATGATAGCCAATAATTGGTTAGGCGATAAAACAACACAAGGATTTTTCAAAAAAATAAAAAATGCAGATGGTTCAAAAAATATTCAAGTATTGAATTTGTCAACAATGAATTATGAACCAAGAGTTAAAACAAAATTTGCTACACTTGAAACGGCTAAACCTATTGAAAATCTTCCGGAGAGAATAAAAATTTTATTAGCTGGACAAGATAAAGCGGGTGAATTTTATAGACAATTTCATTATGCATTGTTCTCTTATATTGCTCATCGTATTCCAGAAATATCCGATCATATTTATGAAATAGATGAAGCTATGAAAGCTGGCTTTGGTTGGGAAATAGGCGCTTTCGAAACTTGGGATATATTAGGTGTAGAAGCAACAGTACAAAAAATGAAAACAGATGAATATACCTTACCATCTTGGATTGCAATAATGTTAGAGAAAGGAATAAAATCATTTTACAAAAACGAAAACGGTAAACGATATTATTATGATATTAATACGACAAATTATCAAATTATATCGGATAGCGAAGCGTTTTTAGTAATGAAACAATTCGAGAATCAAATAGTGTGGAGAAATAATGTAGCGAAAATATACCATTTAGGAGATGATGTATTGGGTTTAGAATGGAATACCAAAATGAACACTATTGGTGGCGAGGTGCTGGAAGGAATCAATCAAGCCATAACATTAGCGGAAAAACAATATAAAGGATTAGTAATTGCAAATGATAGTGCTCAATTTTCTGCAGGAGCTAACGTAGGAATGATTTTTATGTTAGCTATTGAACAAGAATATGACGAACTGGATATGGCTATACAATTATTTCAAAATACAATGATGCGGGTGCGCTATTCTAGCATTCCTGTAGTTATTGCACCACACGGACTTACATTAGGAGGAGGCTGTGAAATGAATTTACATGCAGATAGCGTACAGGCCGCAGCAGAAACATATATTGGTTTAGTAGAATTAGGAGTAGGGCTTATTCCCGGTGGTGGTGGAACAAAAGAATTTGTTCTGCGTGCTGCTAAAGAAACACAAGAAGGCGAACCAGAAACAATTGCGTTAAAAAACAGATTTTTTACAATAGGAACAGCTAAAGTCGCTACATCTGCACATGAAGCTTACCAATTGGGCATTCTACGAAAAGGTATGGATGACATTTGTATCAATCAAAATAGACGCATTGCTACAGCCAAACAAAAAGCAATAGCATTATTCAACGCAGGATACACAATGCCAATAAAACGCAACAATATTAAGATATTGGGGAAAACAGGCTTAGGATTATTATATACAGGTATTAATAGTATGTACAAGGGAAATTACATCACAGAACATGATGTAAAAGTAGCTCAAAAACTAGCTTATGTAATGTGTGGTGGCGATATAAGCGAACCTACTTTTGTAAATGAGCAGTATCTATTAAATTTAGAAAGAGAAGCTTTTTTAAGTTTATGTGGTGAAAAGAAAACACTCGAACGTATACAAAGTGTTTTAAAAACAGGAAAACCGATAAGAAATTAAATAGTTGATCCTTATACTAAACCGCTAACAAGATATATAAAATAGTTGTACATTTGGTGAATGCGAACCATACAATTAAAGGCTCATTTAAGTACAGCCGAACTTTCTGATAAATTAATGACTTGCATTAATATTC
>Ga0116193_1001262_pt1 | contig 21477 bp, 11 predicted proteins | sample AD_UKC115_MetaG_FD_89892 | JGI IMG/M metagenome (GOLD analysis project Ga0116193, IMG submission 89892) | Active sludge microbial communities of municipal wastewater-treating anaerobic digesters from Hong Kong - AD_UKC115_MetaG | ecosystem: Engineered > Bioreactor > Anaerobic > Digestate... | reverse complement strand
TGCACGAATGAAACACCATTAGCCACGAATGCACGAATGAAATACAATTTGCCACGAATGCACGAATGACTTAATTTAAATCATCTGAACAAATCTAAATGGGATATTCAGGGGATTGAAAAATATCAGGCGCTCTGCTGCCCCCTCCCCGGGGGTAAAAATAGCTGACAAAAAAGATGGAATAAAATTTTAACCCAAATGAAACTTTTGAACTACTAATATTTTTTTAGTTAACTCCTTTAATGTCCAGAGGAATAACACCCCAAATTACAGGGGTTAAAAATTTAGGATCAAAAAATTGAAATGGAATAAACTCCTTGAAATTGTACGCTAAACAAAAATTTATAGTGGCCTAAGCAGGCATTCTTTAATTGATCCCTAAATTTATGAATTGTTTCAAAGCAGGTTAATCAACATTTACCTGCTTTTTGATCACGGCATTTTCCGCAATCTCAGTAACAAACTTCTTTTCATGGAGCAAATAGCCATTGCCTTTTTCGCAGATATGTACTTTCAAATTTTCGATGCTGATGGGACAGCCATCCGGAATGTCGGCAATATTGCTATGGCGGATGTCGTGTCCATCTACAATCATTACCATGCCACTGCCAATGGCTTCCATCCGGTTGCCATCCGTAATAAGCATTCCTGTATCTTCACCTAAACCAATCCCTATGGCCGAAGGGTTGGAGGCCACTGCCTGCGCGAGCCTTCCAAAACGCCCCCTCTTTTCAAAATGGGAGTCAATAATTACATCATCAATAAATCCAAGCCCGGTAGTAATTTTTACCTCACCCTTTAAATGGGCACGGGTAGCATTCCCCTCGTAAATCATGGTATTGCTCATGGCCATAGCACCGGCGGAGGTACCTGCAATAAGAAAATCAGGTTCTTCCCAATACCGTTGCATCAGCTTATCAAGAAATGGCGTACCGCCAAAAATAGTAGTTAGCCTTAGCTGGTTACCACCACTAAACATAACCGCCTTACAATTGCTAATTCTTTCAAAATGATCCGATTCCATTACTTCTGCCCGGTTTCGGATATTCATCACCCCAATATTGGTGCAACCGATTTTTCCAAATGCACTTTGGTAATTCTTCCCTACCTCAATGGGGATCATACTTGCGGTTGTAATTACTTCAATGCGGGAATCACTTCCCCCCGTCTCTTCTACAATCCGGCGAAGAATGCCCAATTCAAAAAAGTTGAGGTTGTTGCGGTGTATCTGGCCAGACTCTAAATCGGTGCCTTTATCTTCAGCACCACCAATCGCCAGAAGTTTTCCTTTTGCAGCAGTCATTAATTCCTTTCTGTGGTTAACGCAAAAATAAGACAAATGGTATTTATTTTCACTATTTAAGGACTCGCTTTATAATTTAACAACGATTCTGGAACCCAAATTCTCAAACAAAAGACTGGTAACGATACTGAAATCAGAAGAAGTCAAACCAGAAATATTGGAAATAAAATCATTTTCCGCATTCAGAAAATTACAATACTCTCTTTTAGAATTTACGGTTTTATCATTCACAGAAAAGCGATCCTCAGCCCCAAACCCATGAAGTACCAGCTTAATAAACTTAAAATGCGAGGAATATGATCCCTCTGGTTTTTCCATGCTAAACTCACGGACTGACGGGTCGTATTTCAATATGCGTTTATAATAAACCGATTTCTCATAATCGAAACTGCGGCCATCATCCTCATAATATTCAAAATTATTAGGCTGGCTACCCATATACAAATGGATCATTAAAGTATCCGTTGGAAGTTGGGCCGTGGTTTGAACCAGACTTTGCATGGGAATTATACTTCCCTCTTTCACAAAAACTGGAAGTTTACTCAGCGATAAATCAAAATAATTTTCCGATTCACCTTCCAACTTCCTATCGTTATAAAAATCGTACCAGCTACCTTTTGGTAAATACACTTTCATAATGGATTTTGTACTTACCACAGGCGTAACCAACAAGGAGGGGCCAAAACAAAATTCATTCTGGTAATCGGTATTATATATCTTACTATCGAAAGGATTTTCAATTGCCAGCGAACGGGCTACCGGCATTCCGGTTTGGGTGGCCTCATAAAAATTACTGTATAGGTAGGGCATCAATTTGTAGCGAAGGCTAACATAATTTTTTGAAATCTCAGTAACCTCCTCACCAAAGGTCCATGGCTCGGCCGATTTGGTATTCACTGCCGAATGATTCCTAAAATAGGGTGTAAATGCGCCAACCTGCATCCAACGGGCAAATAATTTTTGAGAGGGGCCTCCGGTAAACCCTCCCACATCTACACCCGAAAACGCCACACCACTAAGTCCCAGGCTGTTTACCAGCCTAACTCCCAGCAGCATGTGATCGTCCTCTGAAACATTATCGCCTGTCCATATGGCTGTATACCGTTGAAGCCCGGCATAACCCGCCCGTGTCAGGTTAAATGGCCTTTCGTTGGTGGCAGCCTTTGCTCCGAGATAACTCGATTTCGCCATAAGCAATGCATACACGTTGTGAGCCTGAAGGTGGGTGGTTTTCTTCCCTTCCCAATCAAAGAGGATATTGCTGCTCATTTTCTGGCCCCAGGTAGCTATTTCATTCATGTCGTTCCAAATCCCTTTCACTCCATTATCCGAAAAGAATTTTACTTCTTTCTCCCAAAAAGCCCTTCCCTTCGGACTGGTATAATCGGTAAAATAGCACCATCCCGGCCATACGGCTCCGGCATAATTCTTCCCATCGGAATACTTAATATATACATCGGCCTTCAATCCTCTTTCAAAGGCTTCGGCGCCGGGTTCAATTTTTATTCCCGGATCCACAATTACCGTAGTCTCAAAACCCAACGCTTTTAATTTTGAAGTCATTGCTTTCGGATTGGGAAAGCGCTTTTTATCCCAGGTAAATAACTGATAGCGATCCATATAATGGATATCGAGGGTGATCCCATCCGCCGGAATCTTTTTTTCGCGAAGGGTTTGGGCAATTCGAAGAACCTCTGTGTCCGGATAATAGGAATAACGGTTCTGCTGGTACCCCAGGCTCCACAATGGGGGCATGGGCATACGGCCGGTAAGCCAGGTATAGGATTTAATGATATCGGCCATTTTGCTGTGCCAGATAAAATAATAATTCATCTCGCCATGGCGTGCACCAAATGCGGAAAACCGGTTATTGCTGGCGCCAAAATTAAAGTCGGTTTGGTAACTGTTATCCAGGAAAACTCCATAATTCAATTGATGGTGAAGGCCAATATAAAAAGGAATAGAAGAATAAATGGGATCCTGGTTTGTGGTGTAACCATAGGCATCTGTATTCCAATTCGTATATCCGTTTCCGGTACGGTCGAGATTTCCGGTTTTTTCGCCCAGCCCAATAAACCTTTCTCCTTCCTGCATATGCCGGTAGTTGGTTACCTCCTCTCCTACCCAGGAAGTGCCCAAGCCCGGTTCGTCTTCATTGATAACCTGTCCGTCTTTGGTTTGAAAGGAAAACGACAAGGGTTTCTTTCCCATAATCAATACCAACGAATCCGTTTGAAGGCTAATGGTTTGTTCATTTTCTTTCAGAATAACGGATACTTTTTCCGGGGAAGCCACTACGGCATAAGAAAAATCGGATGTCAATGGCTTTCGGTCCATCCGTACCCGAATCACATTGGCGCTGTACACGGTAACTTTTACAAAAGCATTCTGGGTACGGATATTCATTTCCTGCCCATTACGGCTTACCGATTTAATATTTCCCGCATCCGTTACTGAATTTTGGGAATAGACCAGGTTACCGCACAGCAGAAAAGAAAATAATAATATGAAAATTTGTTTCATTTCAAATAGCAATTAATTAAAAATGACATCTTAAATATAGTAAAACCGGCCCCATCTCTGAAGCCGGTCTTGTTCAAAAACATCCGACGAAAAAATTTATTCTGGTGTTACCGTGAATTTCGCAGTGGGATCGTTGGGGGCTGCCGGATCGTGTAATGCAAAGTTTACATGGATCTTATAGTTTCCCGAATTGGTTGGGCCTGGGAAGTTGGAACCACCGGAAGTGTAGAAACCAAAATACCCGCCTTCGTTGAGCCCGGCAATACTATTATCGGCTACTGCATACTTCATACCCCAGTTACCATTTTCGGGAAGCAATAAATATTCTGCTCCGCCATTAAAGGCAAGGGTGAGTTCAAATTCTACAGAATTCAACCTGGTAAACTGTTGTGAGGGTACAGGAACAGGGTTATTCCATGCTCCAGGGGTCGCACTGCCTACTATAAACAGGTTATCGGGTAAATTAGGTCCGTTATAAGGGGTAACCGAATACTTCCCTCTTTGAAAATCTACCACAATTAAATACATACCGGCATTTACCGGCCCTTTGAAATTGCTACCTCCGCTGGTGTAAAATTGAAAATCTCCCCCAACTTCTACACCCGGAATGCTATTATCTTCAATGGCATATTTCTGTCCCCAATCACCATTTACCGGAAGGAGCAGATACTCAGAACCTCCATTCAGGTTAAATACCCCCATGAAGGTAGTTTCATCTATCTGTGCAAATTGTTGAGCAGGAACAGGTACTGGATTGGTCCAGCCGCCCTGCGTAGCACTGCCTACAATAAACAAAGCAGCAGGAGGAGTAATTTTGGGTGGGATTTTGTATGGGGTTACAGTGAGCGATAAAACATTAGAAACTAACCTTTCATTATTATTGCCATAAGAAGAAGTAACCCGAACTTCAACCGGGTAAGCCACATTATAATTGAATCCAAAACCAAGCAGGATATCATTCAACTGTTTTGCTGTAAAACTGGTATCCAGTTTACCCATAATAATGGTAGCATTGGCCTTGCTGAAATTCCTCCCAGCCGAATCAATCTCCAAAATGTATTTTTGGTTTGAAGCTGCAGTAGCATATTGAGGATCAGTCCAGTTGAAGGTAATAACCGTATTCAGTGAATCGGCAGGTTGAGCAGCAACCGTAGTTACCGAAGCGCTTAGTACCGGCGCTTTGCCATTACCGTATAAGGGGAGATCATCTACCTTATTACAGGCCGAATAAAAAAAGACAGCGGCCGCGGCAAGGATCAGTCTAAAAATATTTTTCATTTTATTGTTTTTGAAGGTTCTGATTATGCGGGGGTAACTGTGAACTTACCAGTTTTAAATTCAACTACAATTTTATAATTACCACTGGCTGATGGCGAAATCATATCTCCTCCGTTGGGTTTAAATGGCCCGCCGGATGGATCATTGGTATTGTTATCGCCCGTAGTACCATACTTTGCAGACCAGCTTCCATATACCGGGATAAACAAGTACGACTGATTTGCATTAAGGTGAATTGTAAGTTCAAAACGGGAGGAAGTAACCTTGGCAAACTTCTGTGTAAGGTTCTCCGGTTCTCCGCATCCACACTGCCATCCAGCAGGAGTAGCCGCACCGGTAATATATAAATTTGCCGGAACAGGATACACCACGTCAAGATAAGGAGTGGCAGTAAATGTGAGTATATTAGAGTAAAGCACACCTGTATTATTAGCAAGCGCAGCTTTAACCCGGATATCGAACTGCCCGGAAACACCATCAACCATCCCGGCTGTTAGTAAGGCTTTGTTAAGGTCGCCAACAGTAAACAAATGGTTAAGGTCCTGAGGAAGAGAAATTTCAGCCAGGTCAGGTGCTGTAAAATTGGCGCCCGTTTTTGAAACCTGAATGGTATAAAATACATCCTGGGAACTTATTCCAGTCGTAAACATATAGTCCGGGTTCGTCCAAAAGAATGTTACCGCTGGTTGGTCTTTTGCACTAACATTCAGTACAAAAGGGCCATCCGAAGAAGCAGTAAGCACGGGAGCTTTACCCCCTTCAAAAAAATCTTTATGCTCGTCTTTTTTGCAGGAAGCAAAAATTAGCACCCCCACAAATGCGAAAAGCAAACTGTTGATTATCTTTTTCATTAGCTGAAGTTTGAATATTTTAATTATAGCCTTCGTTTTGTGTCAGGTTGGGGTTAGAGGTAAGGTTGGTAGCCGGGATAGGGAATAAATTATATTTATCCGGTTTGGCAGTTCCATTTAATGCACCTCCTTTCCAGGGCCACAGGTAGGTTCCGGTAGTGAGCAACCCATATCGAATAAGATCTGTACGGCGGTGTCCTTCCCAATATAATTCTCTTGCCCTTTCATCTAATACAAATTGCAAATCAAGTTGACCTGAAGTTATATTACCACTGGCATTACCATAAGCGCGTTGACGGATCAGGTTGATGTAATTAGTGGCAGTGGCAATATCGCCACCTGCACCACCTCGTAAAACAGCTTCTGCATAAATTAAATACATTTCGCTTAGGCGGAAAATGGGGAAATCAATATCCGACCAGAACCTATCCGGGTCATGTACAGGCTGACCATCGGAACGGATGTTCCTATATTTAGCTACATGCAACCCGTTTGTGAAATCAGCAATGGATGGGATATTAACCTGGGTTGAGCTGGTTCCAAATTTGGATGTAGTGAAGAGTGCCCTTTTATCGGTACCGCCGGATAAATCGGTAAATTTATCTGCCAACCCTTTGGTGGCCCTATAACCACCCCATCCGTTACCCGGGGTAATTCCATAATCTGCTTCATCACCACTGCTGGCGGCATGGATAAAAAAGGTCGTATTTCCGTAACCGGTAGTATGAATTCCATCACAATTCGCCGTAAACATGAACTCATCTTTTGCCTTATCATTATCGGCCATAAACAGGGTAGCGTAATCGGGATACAGGCTATATCCGGCATTGATCACATTCTGTGCATTGGTCAGAGCGTCCGTCCAACGAGGAGTGCCGGTATAAACTTCTGCATTCAGATACATGCGGGCCAATAAGGCCCAGGCAGCTCCCTGATCAACGCGGCCATACTCTGCTGTATGTGCGGGAGGAAGTTCCGTAAGTGCCGTATTTAATTCACTTTCTATATAAGTAAATAAATCAGCCCTTGATTTTTCCTGGGGAAGGAAGGTACCCACACCATCGGCTTCGGTAATAAAGGTTGATTTACCAAAAATATCCATCATTACCCAATAGTTAAACGCGCGTAAAAAGCGGGCTTCACCGCGCGTGGCTTTAATAGAAGCTGCATCGGCACCGGTAATTCCATGACTGGCAATTTTGGCATCCGTTGCCTCGCGCATGTATTCATTAATCAGTGTGATGTTGTAGATGGGCCGGGCATACATTCCCTTAAGAAAAGGGTCAGAACTGGTCCAGCTCATGTTATGGAAATCCCAGATGGTTTGGTCGTTCCAGGCTACAATGGCTTCATCGGTAGGCAATTCCTGGCAGTTAAAAAACATACGAATAAAAGCGATCTGGGATCCTTCATCCAAACCACCGCTAATATCGGGGCTACCTGCGGGGCCCTGGTTCCCTGAAGAAGCTAAAGTGCCATAAATTTTTGCCAGTACCGCTTTGTACCCGGCAACGGATGAATAGGTAGTTGCCGGCGTTAGATCGTTAACGGGCAACAGATCCAGTTTCTTAGCGCAGGAAGCAAGGAAGAATCCTGCCAAACAGGCAATTAAAATTTTATTTCTCATTTTTTTCTGAATCGTTTAGGTTAAAAATCGAGGCTGGCGCCCAGTGAAAATATTCTTGGCCTTGGATAAATGTTGTTATCAACCCCGCTTACACTTGCACTTTCCGGATCAGCACCAGAGTACTTGGTAATCACAAATACATTCTGCACATTGGCTGTCATCCTGAAATTAGTTTTCGGATGAATCAGCTTACCAAAGTTGTAACCGATGTTGATGTTATCTAAACGGAAGAAAGAAGCGTTTTCAATATAATAATCACTAAAATACTGGTTGTTCGTAAAACCGGTTTTCAGGTAATCAACCGAAGCATTTTTTACGGTACCCAATGGATCCTGCAAGGAAGTAAGGGCACCCGAACCGGAATTATAGTTATTGTACAGGTAGTTATCGATCATACCATGCCCGGCCACCCCAAAGGAAAATTTCTTAATGGTTAGCGTGGTATTAAATCCAAACATAAAATCCGGAGCGGGTTTCTTATAGAGGTAACGGTCGTCGGAATTCACCTGCCCATCGCGATTAATATCTTCATACAATCCTTCAATGGGCCGACCGGTGGTTTTATCATACACCTGTTTGTACACGAAGAAAGAATAAGGTGCATATCCTACCGTGAACTTACCAATACTGTTTCCGGTACCTCCTGAAATGCCGCTCACGTCAATTCCTTTAAAATTAGGATCGGGGTTAACCAGCAATTTGGTGATTTTTGATTCGTTGTAACTGATGTTGAAACCGAGGTCCCAGTTCAGGTTTCTCTTCCGGATAGGAACCAGGTTAAGTACAAATTCGGCGCCCTTGTTTTCCATATTACCTACGTTAGTAAGCAGCTCAATATTGAAGTTTGCACCGGGAGCAATGGGTACCACACTCAACAGATCTTTTGTTTTCTTTCTATAAACATCAATGGAACCCGATATTCTGTTTTTTGCAAAACCGAAATCCAAACCAATATTCGTAGTGGCCGTGCTTTCCCATCTTACGTGTTCATCGTAGGCAGAAGGGCGCAGGTATTGGTAAAAGCTATTTCCAAATTGATATTCGGCGGAGGAAGCACTATAGCTGTAAACCGGAAGGTATGTATAATACCCGATCCCATCCTGCTGCCCTGTTTCACCATAACTAAACCGGGCCTTCAAATCGGAAACCAGCGAACTGTTTTTGAAGAAGGTTTCATTGAGTTTCCAGGCGATGGCACCGGCAGGGAAATAACCTACCCGGTTTTCTTTTGAGAATTTAGAGCTTGCATCTCTTCTTATGGACCCGGTTAAAAGGAATTGATCGATAAGCGTCAGGTTGATGCGGCCCAGGTAAGATTCAAGACGGTATTCCGGTTTATCGGTGGCAAAAGGTGCCATCGAATTAGGAATTTCATTTCCATTGGTGCGGAATGAAGGATAATTGTACACTAAGGTGTAAAAATCCTGATAGCTATGCAAGGCTAAAACATCCAACCGGTTGCCATTTCCAAAATTCTTGTTATAGAACAGGGAAAGATCTGCTATATAATTTCTCTTCCTTTGTTGATAATAAGACCGGCGTCCACTTCCGGTTGGGGCAAAGGCAGAAGCAGAAGTGGAATCAACCACATCGTTTCCGCGTCCAAAGGCATTATCCAATCCCAGGTTGGCCTGGATGTGCAGGTCGGGGAAGAAATGAAGTTTATAATCTAATTGCACATTCCCCACTACCCGATCAACACGGGAAAGATTATCCCTCAAATTCAGGAGACCCAATGGGTTCCGGGGAGCCAATGCAAAAGGAGCCCCATCCTGCATCCATTCAAAGTAACCTCCGGTTTTGGGATCGTTATTGATTGGATATTGTGTGGGATCCATCGATACGGCGCTTCCCACCGCTCCCTGATCGGCAAAACGGGTTTTATTATGGGCATATTTGAAATTCACATTTACGGCAAGGTGATCGTCAAAAAATTTAGGCGACAAATTCACAGCGTATGAATTACGTTCAAACTTATTGGTGAGCAACACCCCTTCCTGGTATAAATAACCTAACGAAACCCGGTAGGGCAGGTTAAAGTTCTTATGACGTAAAGAACCACTAACGCTCAGGTTATTATTTGAGGTGAGTGCATTTTGATAAATCCGATCCTGCCAATCGGTGCTGGCATGTCCTAACTTATTTAAATATTTATCACTCCCTGTAATGTCTGCCTGATCACTAACAATTTTACGAACCTGGTCAGCCGTTAACACATCAATATAATCGTACACCTTTGCTACGGAAAGCTGGGTATTAAAGTTGAATACCGGCTTGCCATTGCGGCCCTTCTTGGTGGTAATAATTAATACCCCGTTGGAAGCACGCGATCCGTAAAGCGCGGTGGCAGATGCATCTTTCAATACACTGATCGACTCAATATCTTCGGGATTGATTGTATTGAGGTAATTGCCGGATCCGGAAATATCATTACCATCCACAGGAACTCCATCTACAACAACCAGCGGATCGTTGCTGGCATTGAGCGAAGCGCCACCCCGGATTCTCAATTTACTCCCCCCTCCGGCAGAGCCTCCACCGGTGGTTACTTCCAATCCGGCAACTTTACCCTGGAGCAACTGCTCGGAAGAAGCAATACTTCCTTTTTGAAAATCTTTGGTGCCTACGGAAACCATCGAACCGGTAAGATCAGTCTTGCGGCGTGTACCATAAGCAACCACCACCACTTCTTCCAGTTTTTGATCGGTTTGCACAAGGCGAATCACAACCGAAGAAATACCTTTTAAGGAAACTTCCTGGGTTGCATAACCAACCGAACTAACTACAACGGATTTGGCATTTGCCGGTGCATTCAAACGGAAACTACCATCGGCGCCGGTTTGGGTACTAATATTGGCACCCTTAATACTAACCGTAACATTCGGGATACCGAGGCCCGATTTGGAATCGGTAACGGTTCCGGAAACCTGGTTCTGTGCCGAGGCTTGTAAACCTCCTAACAACAAAACCAACATTACCGTTAGCAGTTGGTAAATTTTTTGAGTTGTTTTTCTCATAATTCAACAATCAAATTTTGGTTTATAATAATAAAGTAAACGTCCATTTTGCAGAAATAATGGCAACCGTAAGCAAACAAATAATGTGTAAAACTTACACAAATTAAGGGCTTTTCGGGGAAATAATACATTTTTTTAATTATTCCCGTCCAAAATCTTCCTCTACTTTCACCTACCAAAGACCATAAAAATCAGCGGTTTGCTGCTTATTAAAAGTCGATACCGGTCCATTTTTTCTTTCTTTTCTCGTATTTATCAAAATTAAACTTATATAACTTCCCCGGCCGGTGTGGAACATCCCTTTCAATTTCGTCCGTATCAATCAACAAATCCATGGAAAAGAATTTTTTCCTGAAATTCCGTCTGTCCATTTTGGTATCTAAAATTGCTTCGTACAGATTTTGTAATTCGCGAAGCGAGAATTTCTTTGGCAGGAGATTAAAGCCCAAGGGGTGTTCCTGGATGCGTTTTTGCAACCGGAGATAACAGGTATCGAATATTTGCTGATGATCGAAAGCCAGATCTTTTACATTATTCACATCATGCCAATGCAATTCATTTTCCATCTTGCTCAGCTTATGATGCTGAATATTGATGAGCGAGCAGTAGGCAATAGTTACAACCCTGCCGGCAGGATGCCGTTGCGGCTTTCCAAAGGTATGCACCTGCTCGAGGTACACATCTTTTAACCCGGTACGTTCCCGCAATATCCGGTATGCCGCTTCATCCACATCTTCTGCTACATCAATAAGATCACCCAGCAAAGACCATCTCCCCATAAACTTTTTAAGATCGCTCCGAATCAGGAGGACTTTCAATTTATTCTCATCAAATCCAAAAATTACACAATCCACCGAAAGCGCAATTCGGTTAATATTTTTAACCTCTGATTGAATCGCCTTCAGGCTCTTCACATTAACAGGAACTTTTGTTTCGGCAATTGTAGCCATAGCAGTCGTCGGGTAATTATAAATTAATCCGGAGTTAATTTCCTTTTACCACTTTAAATGTTTTGATAGCATCCGCACTTTCCACAGTAAGAATATATACTCCATTTGACAGGCTGGCAGTTTCCGGTAATTGAAAAATATTAGATCCGGGTGCTACACTTAAACTTTTTGAAAGTAAAACCCGGCCGCCAAGGTCCGTCAACCTGATTTTTAAATTTTCATTTGTCAATGACTCAAACTGAACAGAGCATGTTTTAGTAAAGGGGTTTGGCCTCACTTCTATTACCCATCCCCGTTGGTTGCGCACCAGTTTAATAATGGAACTGAAAGAAAATTGCCCGTCTTTATCAATTGATTTCAATCTGTAAAACTGGATATTTCCGTTAATACTCGCTATATCGTCGCTGTATTGATAGTTCGATGCCCCATTTGCATTCACTTCTCCAATTTGAGAGAAATGCACTCCATCGGCGCTGCGTTCCACCACATACTTCTGTACGTCAATTTCATTATTAACCTTCCACGACAGAATATTAAAATCCCCGCTTTTCTTTCCATTGAAACTAATTATTGTTACCGGAATGGTAATGGGCGAGCTTACCAATACCCGGTATTCGCCTGGTTGAAGTGAAAAATTTTCTGTATGTGCATTGGGTGAAATAGCGGTGTTTGCCTGTTGGAAATAATCATACCAATGATCGGTGGCAGGATTTGCCAAACCGGGCATACTAACGTTACCGCTCAGGGGAACAACATCAAAATTCCCCACCACAACCATTTTCTGATTACCCGATGTAACTATAAAATATTTAAACGCATTGGTGAGGTTGTAATTCATCTGGTTGGAGGTAAACAAATTGCTCCAGGCCGAATTCTTACGAAGCGCAAACAAGGCCCGCCAGGTATCATACAAATGCTTCCTTTCCGGAACAGCAAGGTATTCCCAATGCACCGGTTTGGGATCGGTGCGGCAATCGGAACTGTTCGTACCATTCACACAATAATTAATGGAGTAATCATACCCCAGCTCTCCAAATTCCCAAAGCATTTTAGGGCCGGGTATAGTATATAAAAATGCACCGCAAAGCTCCATCCGCTTTAATGCGGTATTCAGGTTTTTGATATTATAACCACCGGATGCATTTCCATAATTTAAACAATTGGTCATCAGCCTTTCTTCATCGTGGCTTTCCATATAGGTGATCAGATAAGGATTAGACCAGCCTCTCTCAGTAAAAATGTTGTAGCGGAGTTCCCAGGTTCCACCCGGGCCACTGGGGTACCCAATGGCAGCCTGGCTATAATTTGCATTGGAATTTCCCCAAAGCATCATGCCATAATTCGATAATTCCTGTTCTTCGCTGTTCGCGGCAAAATGTTCCAGAATGGTATAACTTCCCGGCGATTTTAGCTGCATGGTATCGTAATACCTTTTCCAAATCGCAATCCGGCTTGCATCATAATTACCCCATGCACCTACATTACAATTTTCTCCATTGTTATCGCAGGTCTGGGTTTGGGTAAATCCTTTTGATAAATCGAAACGAAACCCATCCACTTTATAATCAACCAGCCAATGCTCTAACACCCGGCTTACAAAATACCGGGTATCGAGGCTTTCATGGTTCATATCGTAACCCACATTATAGGGATGTTTGGGAACGGGATTATACCAGGGGTTACTGGGAGAAGGCCGGTTGTTAGCTGAATCCCAATACAATTGCACCATGGGTGATAATCCGAAGGAATGATTGAGCGCAATATCCATAACTACCGCAATTCCCCTTGCATGACAGGCGTCAATAAACTGTTTCAACGATTGTTCAGGACCGTAATATTTATCAGGGGCAAAATAGAAATCGGGATTATATCCCCAACTGCTGTTTCCTTCAAACTCATTGAACGGCATAATTTCGATAGCCGTAACACCCAGTTTCTGAAAATAATTAAGCGTATCCACCATTACCTGCCAATCGTGTGCATCGGTGAAATCGCGCATCAGCATTTCGTAAATTATTAATTTTCGCTTATCGGGTCTGGTATAATTTGAAGTTTGCCAAACATAAGGTACCTGCGCGGTTTGTAATATACTTACCATGCCCGAAGTGAGGTTTACCGGATAAGGCTTGAGATTAGGATAAGTAGCGGATGTAATGTATTGGTCGTTCCAGGGATCCAGCACTTTCTCGCAATATGGATCGCCAATGCGAAGGTTGCCGTTAACCAGAAACTGGTACGAGTATTCGGTACCTGGCGTAAGGCCTGTGATCCGAAGCCACCAATATTTCCCATCCGGCGTGCGTTTCATCTGGTATTGCGATTGCTCTACCCAATTGCTGTTGGGCAAATCCCCTACAACGGAAACCCGATTCTTTCCTGGCGCCACCAGGCAAAGAGTAACAGCGGTTTGATCTGCTTCGTAATTAATTCCGGGACGAATACCTGCCGGAAGATTTTCCTGTACCACCGTACCGGGCACATAAAATTGGATGGTATCTCTTTTTGTGAGAATTCCTAATTTGGCTTCTGTTACCAGGGTTTGATTACCGGCAACCGTAATGGCTGGCGATGCAGTTAAACTAACCGCAGATGCAGAACTGGCAACCACAGTACCATTGAAATATAATTTCATGGCGCTGGCCTGGTTGGAAATCCCTTCCATCGCAATATTATCTCCCACATTTTTCACAATGGGTTCCGGACGGGGAATATAAGTAGGTTGTGTAATGGGTGTCTTAAACCGGGTGGCCACCGCATTCGTATAAACCGTGATAAACATGTCGCTGCCATCCGCATTTCTTTGCACGGTAGTTCCGGTGCCATTACGGAAAAGAATGGCAATTCGTAACACAGATTCATTTACATCTGTAATATTGAAAAAAGACCGCAAACCACCGGTAATGGTAAAGGTCCATTTATTGCTTCCAATATAAGTTGCTTTAGCAGCCGGGTTGGCAGTGGCCCAGGTAAACTTGGAATGCTTCCAGTCGCCGGATGAGGTACTAAGCGTGGTAATTACACCAATGTGTACATAAACATCATTGGTATTGGCGTAATTTAATAATCCCTTATTTCCAAAATTGGCATCTAAGGTTATTACTACCGGGTCTGATGCCTCCTTTGGAAAATCAGGAGTCCAGGATAATAACTGTCCAATACTACTATTTAAAGAGAAAACAACTGCAAGAAACAAGAGTAGCCTTTTCATCATAGCAAACACATTTAATGTGTAAATTAAACACAATAATCCATAAAATATCATTTGTGGATTAAAAAATTAATATTCCAAATAAATAAAATCTCCGATTTTATTAAATTTTCAACTTCCAGTGACCAACAGCATTCATATTCAGGAAAAACGGAATTCAACATCCTGCTAAAACCAGGCCTAAGGATAGTCAATTATTCCACCCCGCTGATAGAATCCCATACTGTAAAACCCTTCCCGTTGAAGCATAAAAAATAATTTAAAGATGATTTTTTAACTTACCGGTTAGAGCCATTCATTTTATCGTATTTTTATCGATGTGTACTTTATACACAATTCATGTTTAACTAAACGATTGTTATGCCAAATGCCGTATCGGGGGTGGCAAAACCCAACTTAAGCCTTTCCCAGATAATTAATATGAGTGTTGGTTTTTTTGGAATCCAGTTTGGCTGGGATTTGCAGCGGGCCAATATGGGGCCAATCTACGAACACCTGCACGCCAAACCCGAAAGTATCCCGTTGTTATTTCTGGCGGCACCTTTAACCGGATTAATAGTACAGCCCATTGTTGGTTATATGAGTGATCGTACCTGGCATCCCCGGTTTGGAAGAAGGCGGCCTTATTTTATGATTGGGGCTTTGCTCAGTACCATTGCCCTTATTTTTATGCCGCATAGCAGTGCGCTTTGGATGGCCGCCGGCCTGTTATGGGTGATGGATGTTTTTGGTAACGTTGCCATGGAGCCCTTCCGTGCCTTCGTGGCAGATAAATTAAACGATAAACAGCGCACGCAGGGGTTTGTAATGCAAAGCCTCATGATTGGGCTGGGAGGATCCATTGCCTCTTCCCTTCCCTGGCTAATGACGCATGTATTTAACCTAAGTACAACCGCTGCCCCCGGCATTATTCCGGATAATGTAAAATGGAGCTTCTATATAGGAGCATTTTTTTTCCTCGCGGCAGTCATGTTTACGGTTTTCACCACCAAAGAATACCCGCCTTCCGATCTGGGGTATCGGGAAAAAGTGCAGGAATCAAACAAAGGTTTCGGCGCAGGATTCCGTGAAATAATGGATGCCATCCGGAATATGCCCCCCAAAATGAAAGTCATGTCGGCCGTACAGTTCTTTACCTGGCCGGGTTTATTCCTGATGTGGTTTTATTACAACACGGCCGTGGCACGCAACGTATTTCATGCAACCAGCGAACTGGATCCACTTTATGGAGAAGGCACCAATTTCGGGGGCCTTACGCTGGCCTTTTATAATGTAGTTACATTTTTATTTGCATTTGTTTTACCCGGTATTGCCCGGAAACTGGGCAGAAAGATTACCCACAGTGTTTGCCTGTTCATAGGTGCAATCGGGCTCATCAGCGTGGCCTTTGTTGAAAACAAATACATGTTGTTTGGTTCTATGACCTGTGTGGGGATTGCCTGGGCCAGTATCCTCTCCATGCCTTATGCCATGATCAGCGAAGTGCTTCCACACGATAAAATCGGGGTGTACATGGGTATCTTTAATTTCTTTATTGTTTTACCCGAAATCATTGCCTCGCTGGGTTTTGGCTGGATCATGAAAAATATTTTGAATAATGACCGGCTGGTTGCCGTGGAATTGGGTGGGGTAATGATGATTATCGCCGCACTCATTTGTTTATTATTTATCCGCGAAAAAAGTAACACATGAAAAAAATATTCTTTGCCTTCCTGTTTTCCTGCATCTGCCTTTTAACTTTTGCCCAGGATGCAACCCATTTTTATCCTACGCATTGGTGGGCCGGTATGAAGTGGAATAAAATTCAGGTTATGGTACACGGAAACCATATTTCAGACAGTATTCCCATGGTTAAAATGGGGTCCAAAGGGATGACCCTTGCACCCGGAATTTCCCTCACCAAAATCCACCGGGTAGAAAACCCGAATTATGTTTTCCTGGATATCACGATTGCACCCAATGCCAAACCCGGCACTTTCAAACTCCCATCTGCCAACAACTGGACATACGAATTAAAGCCGCGCCGAAAAGGTAACGGTACGGAATATGCGCAGGGGCTCAACACGCGCGACCTGGTTTATCTCATCATGCCCGATCGGTTCAGTAACGGCGACGAATCAAACGACCGTATCCCCGGCATGCGCGACCAATCCCTAAACCGCGACACCGTATTTAACCGACACGGTGGCGATCTGAAGGGAATCCAAAACCATCTCGATTACCTGAGCGACCTGGGCGTTACCACCCTTTGGCTAAACCCGATTATTGAAAACGATATGCCCAACCGAACTGAACACGGGTATGCTTTCACCAATCATTATAAAGTTGACCCCCGGCTGGGTGGCGACAATGCCTATCGGGAACTAATAAACGCAGTTCATAAAAAAGGAATGAAAATTTTCCAGGATGCAGTGTACAACCATGTGGGCAGCTATCATTTCACCGTACTGGACCTCCCCATGAAAGACTGGTTGCACCAATGGCCAAAGTATACTCAGACCAACTATAAAGACCAGGCTGTATTCGACCCCCATGCGAGCGAAATCGATAAAAAAATAATGGAAGATGGATGGTTTACACGTGAAATGCCCGACCTCAACCAAAATAATCCCTATGTGGCAAACTTTCTAATACAACACGCCCTTTGGACGGTTGAAGAATTTGGTATTGATGGCTGGCGAATTGATACCTACGGATATAATGACCTCCCTTTTATGAACCGCTGTAATAAAGCATTAACGGATGAATATCCCCATATATTCAATTTTGGGGAAACCTGGGTTCACGGCGTTCCAAACCAGTCGTACTTCTGCCGGAATAATTACTGCGACATCTCGTTTAAAAGTAACCTGCAAAGTGTTACCGACTTCCAATGCCTTTGGGGTATTACCGATGCCCTAACCAAAGATTTCGGTTGGACAGACGGTGTAAACCGGCTTTATACCACGCTGGCCCAGGACTTTGTTTATAAAGACCCAACCCAAAATGTGATCTTCCTCGATAACCACGACCTATCCCGTTTCTTCTCCGTAGTAGGTGAAAATATGGACAAATACCTTTCCGGCCTTACCTGGTTACTAACGTCGAGGGGTATCCCACAAATTTATTATGGCGATGAAATTGCCACCACCGGCACTACCCAACCCACAGATGGATATGTACGCCTGGATTTTCCCGGCGGTTGGAAATCGGATCCGGTGAACAAATTCACCATCCAGGGGCGCACTCAAAAAGACCAGGAAATATTTCAACATTTTGCCACCCTCGCCAACTTTAGGAAAACTTCACCGGCGCTTACGGCAGGTAAACTGATGCAATACGCTCCCGAAGACGGGGTTTATGTATATTTCAGATTTTCCCAAAAACAAACCGTGATGGTAATTATGAATACTTCCAAAGAAGAAAAAAATATTTCGCTGGATAGATTCACAGAAAGAACCAACGGATTTTCAAAAATGAAGAATATTATCACCGGAGAAATTTATCCTCTTGGAAAGATTTCACTCAAAACATACCAGTCGGCAGTTTTCGAATTATTACCCTGAGTAATCTAAAAACCATTTTCATGCGCTTTACGTTAATAACCATAGGAACCTTATTCATCATGATGCAAACCATGGCACAACCCGTTAAACCTTTAATTTATCCGGTATATTCCGGGCATGACCTTGGCCTCAATTACAGCCCCTCCGCAAGCAGTTTCCGCGTGTGGAGCCCCCATGCCGAAGCCATGGAATTGTTGCTTTATAAAGATGGTGATGAATCGGCTGCCTTTCGCACTACGAATATGGAACGAAGTAAAGATGGCACCTGGTTTGCGCAATTGAGTGAGGATTTGAATGGCATCTTTTATTGTTTCCGGGCAAAGTTCAAGGGAAAGTGGAACAAGGCAGTTCCCGACCCCTATGCCAAAGCCGTGGGTGTAAATGGTAAAAGAGCCCAGGTGATGGATTTGAAAAATTCAAACCCGCCGGGATGGCAGAACGACCAGGTTAATCAAACTCCAATGCAACCAACCGATGCAATTATTTATGAACTCCATATCCGGGATGCCAGCATCTCCCCTAATTCGGGGATTAAAAACAAAGGAAAATATTTGGGATTGGCGGAGCTGGGAACCAAATCGCCCGAAGGAGAACTAACCGGCTTATCTCATATAAAAGATCTGGGTGTAACCCATGTTCACCTGCTTCCCTTTTTCGATTATAATTCGGTGGATGAAAGAAAGGGCGCCCCGGTGCAATACAATTGGGGATATGATCCACTGAATTATAATGCACCGGAAGGATCCTATAGTACGGATGCCTACAATCCACTTACCCGGATTAAAGAACTCAAGCAAATGATTATGGCTTTCCACAACCAGGGAATCAAAGTGGTATTTGATGCAGTGTACAACCATACCGGGCTTACCGAACATTCCTATTTTAATGAACTGGTTCCGGGTTATTATTACCGGCATAAGGCCGATGGCAGTTTATCAGATGCCACTGCATGCGGAAATGAAACCGCAAGTGAAAAACCGATGATGCGAAAATTTATGATCGAAAGCCTGTTGTATTGGGTAAAGGAATTCCATATCGATGGCTTCCGTTTCGATTTAATGGGAGTTCATGATATAGCAACCATGAACCTGATCTCGAAGGAACTGCATAAAATTAACCCCGGGATTTTGTTATATGGTGAAGGGTGGACCGCCGGTTCATCGCCCCTGCCCGACTCTCAACGGGCGCTCAAAAAAAATGCATCCGAACTGGAAGGTACCGCCGTTTTCAGTGATGATATTCGCGATGGTATTAAAGGAAGTGTATTCGATATTAAAGACCGTGGATTTGCTACCGGAAAACCCGGAATGGAAGAATCTGTAAAATTTGGAATTGTAGCCGCTCTACCCCATCCACAAATTGATTACAACCAGGTCAACTATTCAAAAAAACCTTACGCCGCAGAACCCGGGCAGGTTGTAACTTATACCGAATGCCACGATAATAATACCCTATGGGATAAAATAGAACTTTCCTGCCCCGATGTAGATAAAGGAGAACGGGAAAAAATGCACAAACTGGCCTTAACCATTGTGCTTACCTCCCAGGGGATACCATTCCTGCATGCAGGTACAGAATTTTTCAGAACAAAATTTGGAGTGGAAAATTCATACAAAAGCCCGGACTCCATCAACCAGATTAACTGGTCGGAAAAATCAATCCACAAAGACCTGTATAATTACATTCAGCAACTCATCAACTTAAGAAAAGCACATCCCGCATTAAGGATGCACAATGCAAAATTGGTTTATACCAATATTCGTTTTTCTGAAAACCTCCCTTCTAACGTAATTGCATACCAGATAGATGCAGATGGTACCGGAGATAAATGGAAACGTTTTTTCATTATTTTCAATGGTTCCCCGGACCCTCACTCCATTACCCTGCCTGATGGGAATTGGAAAGACGCATTTAATAACGGAAAAGAGTATTCGAAAGAGACCAACCTGGAGTCCTATTCTTCTTTGATATTGTACCAGGAATAAATTAAATTATCTTAGCAATCCGAATTATTTTTATAATGAGGAGTACAGCTTTTCTTAAATTAAATCCGTTTATAAATAAACGGCTTCTTCTACTGATCCTTTGGTACCAGTTGGGGCACTACGGCACGAACGGGCAAAGCCTGGGGAGGGTTGGGAATCCAAATGATATAACCACTGAATGTTCAGCCGGAACGGTATTGATGGGGGGTGGAAGTGATGTAGATGCCGCCTTCACCTGGATGATTAATAAATCGGGAGGTGGCGATTTTGTAGTAATCAGGGCAACGGGAACCAATGCATACAACAATTATATTTATGGGTTAGGTCCGGCTAATTCAGTAGAAACTTTCCTGATTAATTCTGTAAATCTGGCCAACGACTCTACTGTTGTCCGTGCAATCCGGAAAGCCGAAGCCCTCTTTTTTGCGGGAGGCGACCAGAATGATTATATCAGCTATTATAAGGGTACCGCCTTAGGAACAGCCATTAACTATGTGGCCAATATAAAACACGCGCCCATTGGTGGAACCAGTGCCGGAATGGCCATTCAAGGCTACATTTATTATGATGGGGTTACTAATGTATTATCGCCAGAAGCACTCCTTAACCCATACGCTTCGGGTACCGGTATTCATTACAACGATTTTTTGCATAACCCATTTTTGAAAAATACCATTTGCGATACCCACTTTAGCACCAAGGGTGGAACTACCAACAACGGCATTACCGGAAGGCAGGGCAGGTTAATGACATTCCTCGCCCGTATGATTACCGATTCTTCCCTTTCGGATGTAAAAGGCATTGCCTGCGATGAAAAGACGGCCGTTTGTATTGATGAAAATGGGATAGCCATGGTGGTCGGATTAAATAATGCCTATTTCCTCCGGCAATGGTGCGCTGCCCCAGAAACCTGCACACCCGGATTCCCTCTTAACTGGACAAATGGAGCAAAGGTTTACATTATCAATGGACCGGGCAGCTATACGGCCGCACCCAATATAAATAAATCCCTAAACCTTAATGATTGGGTTACCGGGCAAGGAGGAGTTTATAATTATTGGAAGGTAAACCAGGGAACGCTCTTAATGGCACAATCCGGAACTCCCTCAATTTGTAACATCCCAATCCTTACATTCCGATTTACCGGAAATGGTAATTGGAGCACTGCTTACAACTGGCAAAATAATACC
>Ga0116193_1001261_pt1 | contig 21481 bp, 22 predicted proteins | sample AD_UKC115_MetaG_FD_89892 | JGI IMG/M metagenome (GOLD analysis project Ga0116193, IMG submission 89892) | Active sludge microbial communities of municipal wastewater-treating anaerobic digesters from Hong Kong - AD_UKC115_MetaG | ecosystem: Engineered > Bioreactor > Anaerobic > Digestate... | reverse complement strand
GTCAGCCGACGGCCCGCGCGGCGCCTTCCCAGAACCGCGCCCGCACCGCCTTCTTGTCCGGCTTGCCCAGTCCCGTCAGCGGCAGCGCGTCCACCACCACCACCTGCTTGGGCACCTGCACCGAACCCTTGCGGTCCTTGACGCTGGCCTGGATCTGCTCGGTCATGGTGGCCACGCCCGCCTCGGAGGCATCGGCATCCGGTCGCAGCACCACCACGGCCGTGACGGTCTCGCCCCACTTCTCGTCCGGGGCGCCGACTACACACACCTGGGCGACCGAAGGATGCTCGGCCACAACGTCTTCCACCTCACGGGGGTACACGTTGAAGCCGCCGGTGACGATGACGTCCTTGACGCGGTCCACGATGAACCAGTAGCCGTCCTCGTCCTCGCGGGCCATGTCGCCGGTACGCAGCCAGCCGTTCCGGTAGGTCTTGGCGGTCTCCTCCGGCAGCTTCCAATACCCGCCGGACAGCAGCGGGCCGGACACGCACACCTCGCCCACCTCGCCCTGGGGCACCGGGTTGTCGTCGGCGTCCAGCAGCGCGCAGCGGGCGAACAGGGTCGGCCGTCCGCACGACGAGAGGCGCTTGGCGTCGTGGTCCTTCTTGCCCAGGTACGAGATCGCCATCGGCGCCTCGGACTGCCCGTAGTTCTGCGCGAAGATGGGCCCGAAGCGTTCGATCGCCTCGGCCAGCCGGACCGGGTTGATCGCCGAGGCGCCGTAGTACACCGTCTCCAGCGACGACAGGTCGCGGGTGTGCGAATCCGGGTGGTCCATCAGGGCATAGAGCATCGCCGGCACCACGAACGTCGCGGTGATCCGGTGTTCCTCGATGTACCGCAGTGCCTCGGCCGGGTCGAACTTGGCCATCACATGCAGTTCGCCGCCCTTGATCACCGTCGGCAGGAAGTACGCGGCGCCCGCGTGGGAGAGCGGGGTGAGCATGAGGAACCGGGGGTTCTCCGGCCATTCCCACTCGGCCAGCTGGATGGTGGTCATGGTGGTGGTGGCCTGCGTCGTCATCATGACGCCCTTGGGCTTCCCGGTGGTGCCGCCGGTGTAGGACAGCCCGTTGACGTAGTCGGGTGCCAGGTTGGCGGCGGTCAGTGGCTTGGGCTCGTACTTGGCGGCCTCGGCGGTCAGGTCCACCACGGAGAAGCCGCCCGATTCCGCCGCAGCGGACAACTCGGCCGGAACCGGCCCGATGGTCAGGACCTGCTGCAGCGCGTCCACCTTGCCCACCAGGCCGATCGCGCGTTCGACGAACATCGGGTTGGGATCGATGATCAGCGACGTCGCGCCGGAATCGGCCAGCACGTAGGCGTGGTCGTCCAGGGAGCCCAGCGGGTGCAGTGCCAGGCGGCGGTAGCCCTGGGTCTGGCCGGCGCTGGTGATCATCAGCACCTCGGGCCGATTCAGCGACAGGAAACCCGCGACCGCGCCCGATCCCGCGCCCAGGGCGTCGAACGCCTGGATGTACTGGCTGACGCGCTCGGCCAGTTGACCGCCGGTCAGCGTGGTGTCGCCCAGGTGCAACACCGGCTTGTCGCGGTGCCGTTTGAGCGCGCCGATGAGCAGGTGGCCGGAATGGACGGGGTGGCGCAGCAGGTCGTCACTCATAGGGGCCACACTAGAACGTGTTCCAGTTTTAGTACACCGCCGATCCGCCTACCATCGGCTCTCATGCCCGAACTCGAGGATCTGCTGGGGCGGGCGCACGTGGTGACGCTGCCGATGCGGGTCCGGTTCCGCGGGGTCACCGAGCGCGAGGCGGTGCTGATCGACGGGCCCGTGGGCTGGGGGGAGTTCGGCGCCTTCCTCGAGTACGGCACCGCCGAGGCGTCGCACTGGCTGGCATCGGCAATCGAATCGGCTTACGGCACAACACCATTGGCGCATCGCGACCGGATCGACATCAACGCCACCGTTCCCGCTGTGCCGGCCGGGCAGGTGCCCGAGGTGCTGGCCCGGTTCCCCGGGGCGCGCACCGCCAAGGTGAAGGTCGCCGAACCCGGGCAGACGCTGGCCGACGACGTCGCCCGCGTCAACGCGGTCCGTGCGGTGATTCCCACCGTGCGGGTGGACGCCAACGGCGGATGGACGCTGGCCGAAGCGATGGCCGCCGCGCGGGCCCTGACCGCGGACGGGCCGCTCGAGTACCTCGAGCAGCCGTGCGCGACGGTCGACGAGCTGGCCGAGCTGCGCCGCCGCGTCGACACCCCGGTGGCCGCCGACGAATCCATCCGCAAGGCCGACGACCCGCTGCGGGTGGTGCGCGCCGGTGCCGCCGACGTCGCGGTGCTCAAGGTCGCTCCGCTGGGCGGTATCTCCGCGCTGCTGGCCATCGCGAGCCAGATCGACGTCCCGGTGGTGGTGTCGAGCGCGCTGGACACCGCGGTGGGGATCGGTGTCGGCCTGATGGCCGCCGGCGCCCTGCCCGAGCTGCGGCATGCCTGCGGGCTGGGCACCGGCAGCCTGTTCGTCGAGGACGTGGCCGAGCCGTTGCCCGCCGAGGACGGCTATCTGCCGGTCGGGCCGGTGACGCCCGATCCGGCTCGTCTCGCCGGCCTGCGGGCCGCCGGGCCGCGCCGGGACTGGTGGCTGCGCCGGATCGCCGACTGCTTCCCGCTGCTGGGGCCGTCGAACTAGTGCTCGGTCTGGCGTCAACAGATCATGACGTACAAATGATGACACCGCCGATGTCCTGATTTGTGGGACGCGTGTCGTAGACGCCACGGCCGTCGCGGTCCACGATGAGGACATGAGACGGTCGGTCGTGGTGCTCGCCTACCCGGGCGTGCAGTCCCTCGACATCGTCGGACCCTTCGACGTCTTCGCCGGCGCGTCCCAGCTCCTGGGCGCCGACCAGGGATACGACATCACCCTCGTCTCGGTCGACGGCGCACCCGTGCGAGCCGGTACGGGCCTGGAATTCGTCACCCAGTCGCTGCCCGATCCACGGACCCCGACCGACACCGTCGTGCTGCCGGGCGGGTTCAGCGTCGAGACGGCCGCGGCCGACGAGCGCCTGACCGATTGGGTCACCGCCGTGGCGGAGAACTCGCGACGCGTGGTCAGTGTGTGCACGGGCGCCTTCCTGGCCGCGCGGATCGGGCTGCTCGACGGCTGCCGCGCCACCACCCACTGGGCCTTCGCCAGCGAACTGGGCAGCCGATTCCCGGCGGTCGACGTCGACCCGGAGCCGATCTTCGTGCGCAGCTCGGCGAAGGTATGGACCGCGGCGGGCGTCACGGCCGGCATCGACCTGGCGCTCGCGCTGGTCGAGGAGGACCACGGCACCGAGCTGGCGCAGACGGTGGCCCGCTGGCTCGTGCTGTACCTGCGGCGCCCGGGCGGGCAGACCCAGTTCGCCGCCCCGGTGTGGATGCCGCGGGCGCGGCGGCGCCCGATCCGGGACGTGCAGGAAGCCATCGAGGCCGAACCCGGCGCCGGTCACACGGTGACGGAACTCGCCGGCCGTGCCGCGATGAGTCCCCGGCACTTCACGCGGGTGTTCACCGAGCAGATCGGTGAGCCGCCCGCCGCCTATGTCGAGCGGATCCGCATCGACGCGGCCCGCCGTCAGCTCGAGGAATCCGCCGACACCGTGAGCGTCATCGCTGCGCGTTGCGGGTTCGGCAGCGCAGAAACCATGCGGCGCAACTTCGTTCGGCGCATTGGGATCTCACCCGACCAGTACCGGCGAACCTTCGCCCACGCCTAGAAAGGACCCGACATGCAGATTGCCATCGTGCTCTACCCCGGATTCACCGCCCTGGACTTCATCGGCCCCTATGAGTCGCTGCGCTGGCTGCCCGGCGCCGAGATCCGGCTGGTGTGGCACGAAACCGGGCCCATCGCAGCGGATTCCGGCATCCTGCTGATCGGAGCCACCCACACCTTCACCGAAACACCGTCGCCCGACCTGATTCTGGTACCCGGTGGCTTCTCGACGATCGAGCACGCCCGCGACGAGGTGCTGCTCGAGTGGCTGCGCCGGGCCGACGAACACACCGTCTGGACCACATCGGTGTGCTCGGGCTCGATCATCCTGGGTGCGGCAGGTCTGCTCACCGGTAAGCGCGCCACCTCGCACTGGGCGGCCCTGCCCGTGCTCAGGACAATGGGCGTGACGCCCGTCGGCGATGAGCGGATCGTGCACGAGGGCAAGGTGGTCACCGCCGCCGGCGTCTCGGCCGGGATCGACCTCGGGCTGTGGCTCGCCGGCCAGATCGCCGGTCCGGACAAGGCCAAGGTGATCCAGCTGTCCATGGAGTACGACCCGCAACCGCCGTTCGACTCCGGGCACATGTCCAAGGCGTCGGCCGCCACCAAGGCCTCGGCGACGGCGCTGATGGGCAAGGAGATGGCCACCCCGACCCAGCTCAAGGCCGCCACGGCGCTCCTGTGGACCAGCGCCATCGACACCGCCCGGCGCCGCCTCGCCCGCCGCTGATCTACCCCGTCCGGTACCGTCTCGCGGGTGATCAACCTCGAATTCGACGATCGCGGGGATGGCGATCCCGTGCTGTTCATCGCGGGTCGCGGGGGTGCCGGCCGGACGTGGCACCTGTTCCAGATCCCGGCGTTCCAGCGGGCCGGTTACCGGTGCATCACCTTCGACAACCGCGGTATCGGCAAGACGGAGAACGCCGAGGGCTTCACGCTGTCGACCATGGTCGGCGACACCGCCTCGATCATCGAGCAGGTGGTCGGCGGCCCGGTTCGTGTGGTCGCGGTGTCGATGGGGTCGTACATCGCCCAGGAGCTGATGCTGGCGCGGCCCGAATTGGTCAGCCAGGCCGTGTTGATGGCCACCCGCGGCCGCCTCGACCGCACCCGGACGTTCTTCCTGGACGCCGAGAACAAGATGACGGCATCAGGCGTCCGGCCGCCGGTCGAGTACGACGCGAAAATCCGCTTGCTGGAAGGCTTTTCGCCGCGCTCGCTGAACAACGACAAGTTCGTCGGCGACTGGATCGACATGTTCACGATGTGGCCCATCAAGGCCACCCCCGGCCTGCACGCGCAGACCAACGTCGCCCCCACGGAGAATCGGCTGAACGCCTACCGAGGCATCACCAAGCCGACGATGGTGATGGGCTTCGCCGACGACGTGGTGGTGCCGGCCTATCTGGGCGCGGAGGTGGCCCAGGCCATCCCGTACGCGACGTATCTGGAGGTCCCGGACACCGGTCACCTCGGATTCATCGAGAAGCCCGATGCCGTCAACGACGCGATCCTGCAATTCTTCGCATCCGAGTGCGTGTGACAGGCTGGACGGGTGAATCCATCGACGGCGCAGGCGCGCATCGTCGTCGACGAACTGATCCGCGGCGGCGTCCGCGACGTGGTGCTGTGCCCGGGCTCGCGTAACGCACCGCTGGCGTTCGCCCTGGCCGATGCCGACCGCGCCGGCCGGATCCGGCTCCACGTTCGCATCGACGAACGCACTGCCGGATATCTCGCCGTCGGACTCGCCATCGGTGGACGGGACGGCGGCCACCCGGTGTGTATCGCGATGACGTCGGGCACCGCGGTGGCCAACCTGGGTCCGGCCGTGGTGGAGGCCAACTACGCCCGGGTTCCGCTGATCGTGCTGAGCGCCAACCGCCCCTACGAGATGCTGGGCACCGGTGCCAACCAGACGATGGAGCAACTCGGCTACTTCGGCACCCAGGTTCGCGCCACCATCAGTCTCGGTCTGGCCCCCGAATACCCGGGCGCCCCGATGGAGGCGCTCAACGCGCAGTGGCGCTCGGCGACGTGCCGGGTGGTGGTGGCCGCCACCGGCTCCCGGACCGCCAACGCGGGGCCGGTGCAGTTCGACATCCCGCTGCGGGAGCCCCTCGTGCCGGACCGCACCGACGCGCCGGCCACGCCGGGTCGGCCGGACGGCGCCCCGTGGACCTACACCCCGCCGGTCACCTTCGACCAGCCGCTGGACCTCGACCTGACCCCGGACACCGTCGTGATCGCCGGCCATGGCGCCGGCACCCATCCGAACCTGGCGGACCTGCCCACCGTGGCGGAGCCGACGGCCCCGGTGCCCGCCAACCCGCTGCATCCGCTGGCGCTGCCGTTGCTGCACCCGCAGCAGGTGATCATGCTGGGGCGCCCGACGCTGCACCGCCCCGTGTCCGCGCTGCTGGCCGACCCGTCGGTGCCGGTCCTGGCGCTGACCACCGGACCACGCTGGCCCGACGTGTCGGGCAATTCGCTGGCCACCGGGACCCGCGCCGTGACCCGAGGCGCACCCGATGAGGCCTGGCTCCACCGCTGTGCGGAGGTCAACGGGCATGCGCTGGCCGCCGTGCGCGATCAGCTGGCCGCGCACCCGCTGACCACCGGGCTGCACGTGGCCGCCGCCGTCGCCGCCGCGGTCCGGCCCGGCGACCAACTGGTCCTCGGGGCGTCCAATCCGGTGCGCGACGTGGCCCTGGCCGGATTCGCCACACCGGGTGTCACGGTGCGGTCCAACCGCGGCGTCGCCGGGATCGACGGAACCGTGTCGACGGCCATCGGCGCCGCGCTGTCGCACGACCGCACCGGCGGTCGCACAGTGGCGCTGATCGGGGACCTGACCTTCGTGCACGACGCGTCGGGACTGCTCATCGGCCCGACCGAGCCGGTGCCCGCGCAGTTGACCATCGTGGTGTCCAACGACAACGGCGGCGGGATCTTCGAACTGCTCGAGCAGGGCGATCCACGGTTCTCCGAAGTGTCGTCGCGAATCTTCGGTACGCCCCACGACATCGACGTCGGCGGGTTGTGCCGGGCCTATCACATCGAGTACCGACAGGCCGAGGCCGACGAACTCGCCGCGGTGCTCGACGAGCCGTTCACCGGGGTGCGGGTTGTCGAGGTCAAGGCCGACCGATCCACCCTGCGCCGGTTGCATGCCGCCATCAAGGCGGCGCTGTAGTGCAGGTCACCCTGCCGCAGTGGTGGCGGACGCTGATCCACGGGCCCAGCGGGCTTGCTCCGAAATCGTTGGCGGGCAAGGTGATCCGTGCCGTCCGCATCGTGGTTCTGGTGCTCGCCGCGGTGATGACGGCAGCAGCGGTGCTGCTGGTGGCCGGCGCGTGGCGCAACGATCTGGCCATCGAATCGAACATGGGGGTGGCCGCGGCCGAGGTGCTCAGCGCCGGACCGCGCCGGTCCACCATCGAGTTCGTCACCCCGGACCGGGTGACCTACCGGCCCGAGCTCGGTGTGCTGTACCCGTCGGAACTGGACACCGGGATGCGCATCTACGTCGAGTACTACCGGTCCGATCCCGACCTGGTACGCGTGCAGGGCCGTAGCGCTCGACTGGCGATCATCCCCGCCCTGTCGGTGGCGGTGGTCAGTTGGGCGGTGGCCGCTGCGGCGCTGTCCGGGCTGAGTCTGCTGGAGCGCAGGCTCACCCGTCGTTCGGGAGTGCGTTAGAGGCGCTTTCAGGCGCCGCGCAGCAGAGCGTCGAGCCAGTCCGGGTCGGAGATGTCGACCACCTCCCGGCCGTGCACGTCGTAGACCGTCGGGGTGCCGGGGGAGTCCGTGTCGCTCAGCGCGTAGGTGTTGTGTTCGTCCATCGCCACGGTGTCCACGGCGGCCCGGCCCGCGGTGATCTGCGCGACCACCGCGTCGGTCACGCCGGCCTGGCGGGCCTGGTCGGCGAAGTCGCCGTCGGTGTAGTGCTGGTGAGCCAGATCCTGGTTGGCCCAGAGGCTTTCGACGAACTTCTGGAATACCGACGCGGTGGTGGTGGGGCCGGCGGCCAGGAACAGGGCGTTGGACACCGTATGCGAATAGCCCGTGTCGCTGTCGTCGAAGAATGTCAGCAGCCGGTAGGTCACCGCGAGCCGGCCGCTCTGGATCCCCGACCTGATGTCCTCACCGAAGGTGGCCTGGAAGTGCGCGCAGTGATCGCACTGCGGCTCGGTGAACAGCTCCAGTTGGACCGGGGCGTCGGGGAACCCGACCACGATGCCGAACCCGTCGACGCCCAGCGCGACGCCCGGCGGGTGCTGATCCGGCTCGGCCGTCCCCGCCACCACCCGCGCACAGCCCGTCAGTGCCATCATCAGCACGGCGAGTACCGCCCAGTAGCGCATAGGGGGAACCTACCCGGGGCACCGGGTTTTCGTGTCGCGTCCAACTGGCCGCAACCTTGCCGACACGCCGCGCTGCCACTGTTGGGGTGTGCGCGTTGCGATCGTCGCCGAGAGTTTCCTGCCGAACGTCAACGGTGTCAGCAATTCGGTGGTGCGGGTCCTCGAGCACCTGCGCCGGACCGGGCACGAGACCCTGGTCATCGCACCGGACAACCCGCCGGGGCAGCCACGGGCCGAACGGGTTCATGAGGGCGTACGGGTGCACCGGGTGCCGTCGCGGATGTTTCCCAAGGTGACCTCGCTGCCACTTGGGATCCCGTGGCCACGGATCGGGCGGGTGCTGCGTGGCTTCGGTCCCGACGTCGTCCACCTGGCGTCCCCGGCCCTGCTGGGCTACGGGGGCGTGCGCGCCGCCCGCTACCTCGGGGTGCCGTCGGTGGCGGTGTTCCAGACCGACATCGCCGGGTTCGCCGCCAGTTACGGGGTCAGCGGCGCGGCCCGTGCCTCGTGGGCCTGGCTGCGCCACCTGCACTCGCTGGCCGACCGCACGCTGGCGCCGTCCAGCGCGTCCATCGAAGACCTTGTCGCACATCGGATCCCGCGGGTTCACCGGTGGGCCCGGGGGGTGGATGTCACCGGGTTCGCACCGTCGGCCCGGAGCGCGGCGCTGCGGCGGCAGTGGTCACCGGATGGCCGCCCGATCGTCGGGTTCGTCGGCCGGCTGGCCCCGGAGAAGCACGTCGAACGGCTGACGGCGCTGTCCGCCCGCGGCGACCTCCAGGTGGTCGTGGTCGGCGACGGTGTCGACCGGGACAAGCTCCGGAACGCAATGCCCGCAGCGGTTTTCACCGGTGCGCTGTACGGTGCCGAGCTGGCCACGGCGTACGCGAGCATGGACGTCTTCGTCCACCCCGGTGAGCACGAGACGTTCTGCCAGACCGTCCAGGAGGCGATGGCGTCCGGGCTGCCGGTGGTGGCGCCCGCCGCCGGCGGTCCGATCGACCTGGTGACGCCGATGCAGACCGGAATCCTGCTGGGGGTCAACGAGTTCGCCGACCGGCTGCCGACCGCGGTCGATCATCTGATCGCCGAGCGGGCCCGGTACTCGGTGGCCGCCCGGCGCAGTGTGCTGGACCGGACCTGGCCGGCGATCTGCGACGAACTGCTGGGCCACTACGAAGCCGTGACCGGCCCGCGCCGGGGCACGATGCTCAGGGCTCTTTGAAGGCCCTGCGACCACCCCGTTCGGGTAGCGTCAACCCGGTGAGCCGCGCGACGCTGGACAAGGACCCGCATGAGGTGGCGTCGATGTTCGACGCCGTGGCCGAGCGTTACGACATCACCAACACGGTGCTCTCGGCCGGACAGGACCGGTACTGGCGGCGGGCCACCCGGTCGGCCCTGGGGGTCGGCCCGGGGGACAAGGTGCTGGATCTGGCGGCCGGTACCGCGGTGTCGACGGTCGAGCTGGCCAGGTCGGGCGCCTGGTGCGTGGCCTGCGACTTCTCGGTCGGCATGCTGAGGGCCGGTGCGCACCGTCCGGTTCCCAAGGTGGCCGGCGACGCGACCAAGCTGCCGTTCGGCGATGCCGTGTTCGACGCCGTGACCATCAGCTTCGGGCTCCGCAACGTCGTCGACACCGTCGGCGGGCTGCAGGAGATGGCGCGGGTCACCCGGCCCGGCGGGCGGCTCGTGGTCTGCGAGTTCTCCACACCGACGGTGCCGGTGTTCTCGACGGTCTACAAGGAGTACCTGATGCGGGCGCTGCCGGCGCTGGCGCGCGTGGTCTCGAGCGATCCGGAGTCCTACGAGTACCTGGCCGAGTCCATCCGGGCGTGGCCGGATCAGGCCGCGCTGGCCGGACTCATGGGCCGGGCCGGTTGGTCGCAGGTGCGTTGGCGCAATCTGACCGGTGGGATCGTCGCTCTGCACGCCGCGGTCAAAGAGTGAGCACCCGACAGGTGTAGCTGAACAGCCGCAGCGATCGGGTGTCGCGCCGGCTCACGTCGATGCCGGCCAGTTCCCGCGCGTAGGGGTGTTGCATGGCCCGGATCGCGCGCCGCGGCACCACGCGCGGCCACCAGTTCGACGGGTCGAGGATCTCGTCGCGATACCGCTCGAAATGCGGACCGGGCCGCAGCTCGGTCCGGCAGCAGTCGTCGAAGTATTCGGTGAACTCCGGCCAGCTCTCGGGCATGGGCCGCGCCGAGATCCCGTAGCGTCGGTACCAGTCGCAGCAGCCCCGGTACAGGGTGGTGCGCCGGTTGTCGTCCAGCGGCGCGATGAACGTCTCGACCATGCCGAACAGCGTCTCGACGTAGGTCGCGTGCACGAAGTGGAACAGGTCGGGTTGCAGCGCATGATATTTGGACCCGTCTTCCGTCACGCCGGTGACATGCTCGTGGGAGAACCGGATTGCGGGCCGCATGTCCCGGTCGGAGTGGGCGATCTCGATCGCCTGGGTCACCGCCCGCTGCTTGTGCAGCCAGATCCGGTCCCGGTGCAGCGCATGCTGGTCGATGCCGGCGGCGATACCCGGATGCAGCATCTGCAGCGCCACCGCCCGCGGCAGCATGAACAGAAAACGTCTGTCCCCGAGGAACTTTCGCAGTAGCTCCTGCGCGTCGGGGTCGGATGTCGGGGTCAGATCAGTGGCTTCTTGTGCTTCAGCCGCCAGCGCAGGTCGGTCATCAGCACGGTGTAGTTGTGCGTCCGGACGAACTTGGGCAGGAACCGGTTGACGAAGGACACGAACAGGAACAGGTGCTCGAAGCGGCGCTGGTCGGTCGCCGACCACTCGAGCCCGAGGTTGTCGCGGAACACCGGTGCCAGGAATCCGATCGTCAGGAACCGCAGCAGCGGGGCCAGGATGATCCGCGGCACGATGTTGATCATCTTCAGATCCACGATGTACAGCAGGAATTCGCGGATGTGGTCGTCCATCTGGATCCGTCCGCAGGCGGTGTTCCAGTACACCTCGAAGTCGGCGCGGGTGGCCGGCCACTGCTCCTCGAGCACCTGCAGCGTGGTCCCCAGCGGCATGGCGCTGCGATAGAACGTCTCGGCCTGATCCTCGGTCATCTTCCCGTGCAGCAGCTGGTAGGTGTCCTCGTAGAAGATGAACAGGCAGGCGGCCACCCACAGCTGGAGTTCGCGGTTGAACGCGTTGTACTTGACCGGGCTCTCGTCGGTGGATCGAACCTGCCGGTGCGCGACATTCACCGCGTCCCGGTATGCGGCGCGTTCCTCGTCAGTGCCCAGGATCGCCACCGCCATGTACTGCGCGGTGGTGCGCAGCCGCTTCCACGGATGGTGGACGAGTGAACCGGAGTGCACCCGGCTCTCCGCGACGCCGTAGCCGACCTCGGGCCAGCTGAGTTGCATGATCACGTTGGCGGCCGAACCGGCCGCCGACCAGAAGTCCAGCGCGTCGGTCACGTCCACCGACTTGCTGCTCCAGCTGGGGGTGCGCTGGTTGATGGTGATCCGGGTCTGCTCGGCGGTCAGCCGGGGTTCCGAGTCGACGTCGTGGGCATCCAGGGACTGAGCGGTCATGATCGTGCTTCCTCTCGGGTGTCGGGTCAGACTGTTTCGACGTTGTCCACCGACCAGTCGTCGCCAGTGCGAACCAGCGTGACGACCATTCGGTAGCGCTGTTGATTGCCTTTGGGGACGGTGACATTGGTGACCTGCTGGTCGACGTAGCCGATGACGGTGGCGGAGTGCTCGTCGAGCTGCTGCACCGCGATGTGGTCGGCCGTCGCGGTCGCCACTCCCTTGCCGGTCACGACGATGTCACGCAGGGCGCCCACCATCTCGTCGTACTTCTTGGCGAACTCCGGGGTGGACGCCTTGGTGATGTCGGCCTTGTTGGCCTCCAGGTTCCGGTAGTCGAACGACGCCATCGCGACCAGGTAGTCGCGGGTGGTGTCCACCGCCTGCGCGTGCAGGCGGTGCAGTTCGCTCTGCTGGTAGAGCGTGTACCCGAGCGCCACGCCGATGACCAGCAGGCCGGCCGTCAGGGCGGCGGTCACGATCCGCCGCAGCCGGCCGCGGTGTGGCGCGGGCTGGTCCGCAGGATCGGCGACGGGCTCCTCGGTCGCCTCGCCGGTTTCGATCAGGGTCAGCAGTTCATCGAGGGACATCTTTGCCTTTCAGGATCATTCGCCACTTGTAGATCACTTCGGCCAGGGTGGGGATCTTGACCGGGTCGGCGACCACCGGGGGACCGACGACCCCGCCGGGGTCCTTCGAGTTCTGCATCCCCAGGTCGTTGGGCCGGGGTGCGTTGACCGCGCCCCGCATCTGCATGTCCGGCGCGGGCGGGCAGTACCGCACCAGGTTCGGCTCGACCGGGGTGAGGTCGCCGATCGCCCGCCGGTCGATGTCGTGGGTGCACACCGGGCCCTGGGTGGCGACCAGTGAGAAGTCCGCCCGGTCGTTCTTGACGATCGAGGCCAATGCGTTGAGCCCGTAGGGAATCGCGGTCAGCCCGGTGTCCAGTGAATCGGTGCGGTCGCCGATGATCGGGGCCACCGTCGCCAGGTTGGCCAGGGTCGCGCCGAAGGTGTCCCGGTAGGTGTCCATCACCCGGCGAACCGAGGCCAGGGTGGCCGGCGAGTGGTCGGTCAGATAGAGGAAGACCGGCGCGGAAGCGTCGAGTTGCTCGGTGAACCGGGCAGAGGCGTTCATGCCGCGCTGGAAGCTGTCGCGCTGCGCGGCCATCGTGGTGACCAACGCGGTGGTGCCGTCGATCAACGGTTGCAGTTGGCCGAGCCGCTCGTGCATCCGGCGGGAGATGGTGGAGCCGTTGTCGATCAGGGTGGCCAGGCTGGGTCCCAGGCCCGAGAAGGACGCCGACAGTTCGTCGGAGACTTCGCCGACCGCGCGGGAGTCGATGCCGCGCACCAGGTTTGCGGCGTCGAGCATGACGCGGTCCATCTGGACGGGCTGGCGGTCGGCCGGCGCTGCGAGGGCGTCGCCGGATTCCAGGAAGGGCGCGCCGTCGGACTGGGGCAGGATGTCGACGCTCTGGATACCGGCGGCGGTGCCCATGCCGACCGTCATGATCGAGTCGCGCGGGATGCGGGTGCCGGGGTGGATCGCCAGGGTGATCACGGCGTGCCCGTCGGGGGACAGCCGAACCGTGTCGACGGCGCCGACCTCCACTCCGCGGACCGTCACGCTGGTGCCCTTGTTGAGGCCGAACGCGTCGGTCATGCTGGCGCGCAACGTCATCGGCGTGGACAGACCCGCCGGGCCGGCGACGAACCGGACCCCGAACGGGATCACCACGGCGGCGATCACCAGGAACATCAGGACCTGGACGACGACGAGGCGCTTCACCGCAGGCCTCCGGAGAGGAATCCGTCGAGTGCGTCCTGGCCGTTGATCGGGGTGCCGTTGACCAGCAGGCCGCCGGTGACCAGTTTGTCGAGGGTGCCGGGGATGTCCAGCGCACCGTTGAACACCATGTAGTCGCCGTGGATCGAGGTGTCGATACGGCCCAGGAAGGTGGACATGGTGGACAACGTGTCCTTCAACCGGTCGTTGTAGGTGCCCAGGGTCCGGATCACCGTGCCGGCGTCCCGGACCAGCTGGGCCGGGTTGGCAGCCGAATCAGCCTCGGAGAAGACGGAATTGGCGGTCGCGGCGAGCGCGGTGGTGGAGGCCAGCAGGGTCTGCAGCTTGGCCCGCTGGATGTCGAGCATCGCGACCAACCGGGGCAGGGCGTCGAGGTATCCGTCGACGGTGTGCTGTGCGCGGGCCAGCTGTGTGCTGATGTCGGAGGCCTGTGCCAGCGCCTCGTCGAATTCGCTCTGGTGATCCCGGGCCTTGCCGGTGAGCAGCGACACCGCGTCGACCAGACCGCGGATCTTCCCGCTGCGCCCGCCGAATGCCTTGTCCAGTTCGGTCACGATGGTAGCCAGTTGGTCGACGCCGCTGCGCGACATCAGCGCGCCGAAGGTCGCCAGGGCCGATTCGATCTGCGGTCCGAGTTCGGTGCGGTCCGGGGGGATGACGTCGCCGTCGCGCAACACCCGCGGGTCCGCGCCGTCGGGTTCGTTGGGCGCGGAGAGCCGGACGAACGGATTACCCAGTGCCGAAGGCAGTTCCACGCTGGCTCTGGTGTCGGCGGGCAACATGCTGTCCTGGCGGACCGACAGCCTGATCGAGGCGCCGTAGGAGGCGAGCTTCATCCCGCTGACCCGCCCGACCACCTTCTGGCCGGTCCGGACATCGGCCCCGATGGTGATGCCCTCGGCGGTGGGCAGGATGACGGTGACCGCCATGGTCCGGCCCTGCGCGGACCGGCCCACCGGCAGATCCTGCAGACCGAGGTCGGATGCGGCCCACAGTCCGGTCGCGGTCGCGGCCACCACGCCGAGCACCGCCGCCGCGGTCCGAGAGGGAAGGAGTTTCATCGTGATCACCTGGGGTGGTGTGGATTCGGCGGGGGAAGGACACCGGTGACGGCGCTGACGATACCGAGCGGATCGGAACGGCTCAGCGGGTACGAGACGGGGTTGACGATGCCGATCCCGGAGCAGATCGGCCAGCCGGTGCGTTCACAGAAGTTCTCCGCCGCCGCGAACTGCGTCAGCGCGGACGACACATTCAGCCTGATCCGGCCACGGCGGTCCGGGCCGATGGTGGCGCCCAGGTTCTGCATCATCAGCGGGACCAGGTCCATGAATTCGGCCAGGTCCGGTTGATGCCTGGTCAGGACGTCGCCGACGGCGTTCAGGTTCTCGGCGATGGCGCCGAGGTTGTCGCCGTGTTGGGTAACCACCGAGTTGACCTGGTCCAGAACGGTTTTCAGGTCGTTGACGGAGCTGGTGATGTCCAGGTTCTGATCGGCCCAGGAATCGCCGAGGGCGCCCAGGTCGTCGACCAGCTGGGTCAGTGACACCTGGCGCTCGTTGAACGCCGCCATCATCTTCGTCAGGTTGTCCACGATGGCGTCGATGTCGTCGGCCCGGGCGCCCAGCACGCCGGTGGCCGAGCTGAGACTCCGCACAGCGGCGTTGAACTGGGCACCCTGGCCCCGCCACTGGTCGGCCCCGCGCCGCAGCAGCGCCGACAGGTCGCCCTGTTCGGAACCGAGCGACGAGGTGAGCGCGTTGAGGCTGCCCAGCATGGTGTCGAAGGTGATGGGTGCGTGGGTCCGATCGGCCGGAATGACCTGTCCGCCGGTCAGTGTCGGGCCGGCGCCGGAGTAGGCCGGACCCAGGTCGACACTGCGGTCGCTGATCAGCGCCGGGCTCATGACGTAGGCCTGGACGTCGACGGGCAACCGGATCCCTTCGGGGACCGACATGCTGATGCGCACGGTGGTGCCCCGCGCTTCGACGGCGGTGACGCGGCCCACCGGCACCCCGAGAATGCTGACCTTGCTGCCGCGGTAGATGCCGTTGACGTAGTTGAAGTCGGCGGCGAACGTGGTGGCCCGGTCGGTCCGGCCGAACACGTACCACGCGGTTGCGCCGATGAACAGCAACATGACCGCCGAGATCACCACGGCGCGCCGAACCCGGCTGCCGGCCCTCATCGGCACTCCCGCTGAATGTTCAGGACGCACAGCAGGTTGTCCGGCATGACCAGGCTGGGCGAGTTGACGTCGGCCCAGTTGCCGTTGCCCGTGGCGTTGGTGACCGCGCGGATCGCCGGCGGCAGCTTGGTCAGGGTCTGGTCGATGCGGTCGACGTTGGCCTTCAGGGTGGCGGTGACCGCGCCCAGTTGGGTGACGACGTCGGAGAAATCCTGGCCCTTGGCGCTGTAGACCGAGGCCAGCTGGTGCAGCACGGCGGTCAGGTTGGTGACGATCTGCCCGAGTTCGGCCCGCCGGGCCGCCAGGGCGGAGACGATGTGGGCGGCATTGCCGGCGGTGGCCGCCAAGGTGTCGTTCTGGCGCACCAGCATGTCGGTCAGCGACCGGGAGATCCGCAGCAGCTCGTCGATCTTTCCGCCGTTCTGCGCGAATACGCCCGTGGCACTGCTGATTCCGGCCAGCGCGGTCCGCAGATCGGTGTTGTCGTCGGGAATGGCCTCATTGACGGTACGCATGGCCGCGGTCAGCGCCTGCTGGTCGACGCCCGCGGCGGCGTTCTCGGCCTTGCGGCCCACTTCGTCCAGGCTGTAGGGCACGGTGGTGCGCGCCAACGGGATAACGGTGCCGGAGTCGGGAACGCCGGCGGGCATGACGTCGAGGAACCGCTTGCCCAGCAGCGTGCGCAGCCGCACTGTGGCGGTGGTCCGGTTACCCAGCTGCTGGGCGTTGTCCAGCCGGAAGCCGATCCGGACGTGGTCGCCGGCCAGGTCGATGGTTCCGATCTGGCCCGCCGGAACGCCGGCCACATAGACCGGGTCGCCCGGGGTCAGTCCGCTGGCATTGGCCATCTCGGCGACGTACGCCCCGGTGCGGGCCTGGTAGGCGACCCGCGGTGCCCCGACGGCGATCAGCAGAACGGCGATCAGGGCGATCGACCCGACGACGCCCAGCGCCATCGGCGCCGACGGGTTGTGCCGGCGCTGTTTGGAGAACAGGAACATCACCGCACTCACGGCGACGTCGATCGCTTTCACCAGCCACATGAGGATCATCGCGGGATCGCCCCCCAGGCCAGCAGCAGAATCATCCCGCACACCGCGAACAGGGCGCCGGTCAGCACCAGCATCACGACGAGAGGGGAGCCAGCACCACGTTCTTCGGCGGGTGAACTGAGCGTGACGATCGCGCCAACGATGCGGTCGATGAACCGGACCACGAGCATCAACATCACAGGCACACCTCCGAATGACGGTGGCCGAAGATGTTGGCCTCGTGCTTGGCGATCTTGAGGGTGAAGTTGCACAGGTAGAGGCTGACGAATCCGCCGTAGCTGGTGGATCGGTTGATGGCGTCGGCGAAGGGGGGCAATTTGTCGATCAGCGCCTGGAATTCGGCGTTGTCACCCTGCCAGGTGCCGAGCATCGACTTCAGGTCGGTGATCGCGTCGCCGTAGGACGTGCCGGACTGGCTGACGGTGGCCGCCAGCGTCGCCAGTGCGGCGTTGCCCTGGTCGAGGAGCAGGTCCAGCTGCCCGTCCGGACCGTTGACGGTGGCGGCCAGGCGCTGCAGGCCGGCCAGCATCTCGTCCAGTTGCGGCTGGCGGGTGTCGACCGAACGCATCATCTTCGACAGGTTGTCCACCAGGGTGTTGAAGATGCCCTGGTTGTGGTCCATAGCGGTGGTCATCGTCGCAATCTGTGCCAATAGTGTTGTCACCGTTTGGGTTTGGCCACTGAACGTTTCGACGAACCCGCGGGTCAGGGTGTTCACCTGGGCCGGCTCGAGTGCGTCGAACAGCGGCTTGAAACCGTTGAACAGTGCGGTCAGGTCCACCGCCGGTGCGGTCCGGGCCAACGGGATGACCGCACCGGCCGCCAGGCGCTTCGGTTTGTCGCCGGTGGACACGGTGATGATCCCCCCGCTCGGATCGGACAGGGCGACGTAGCGCGCCCCGAGCATGTCGCCGTAGCGCACCGCGGCGGTGACATCCGCGGACAGGGTCAGCCGCGACGTGAGTTGTAGGCCGACGTCGGCGCGTGCGGTGCCATTCCCGTTGTCGGCGAAGCGGATCGACGAGACGCGACCGATGCGCACGCCGTCCATCAGCACCGGGTTGCCCACGTTGAGGCCCTCGACGCTGCTGAACTGCGCGAGGTAACCGGTGGTCGCGCCGCGGACGGGGACCGACAGCGTGTTGACCACGAACAGCGCGCACATCACGCCGACGGCACAGAACATCCCGGCCTTGGCCCAGGCGTGCCAGGTGAGCTTCATGAGACGTGCACCTGCGCGCCCCGCACCAGCGGTCCGAGCATCATGACCGTGGCGATGGCCGGGCGGTCGGCGTCCTGCGGGCCGGGCCCGCCACGCAGGATCTCGTTCTGCAGCAGGGCCAGTGCGTGGCCCTCGTCGGCGCCACCGACGATCGCCGAGGCGCCGTGGGCCTCGGCCGGGAACTGCGGATCCGTCGGTCCCGCGGGCACCGGGTCGGCCGGGGCCGGACCAGCGCCGCGCGGCTGACCGTCGGGGAACGGCGCGAAGATCGGCGGCGCCAGCGGATCGACCCCGGCGGGCACGGGAACGTCCAGCGGGAAGGCGGGCAGCGGATGCGTCGGATCGGAATCCGCGCAGTGCGCGCCATAGGTCCTGCCGTACACCGGGCAGTCGGCCGCGCTGTAGGGCATCGGGCCGGCGAACGTCGCCACCGCGGTGATGTTGAACTTGCCGGTGGAGAAACTGCGGGATCCCGCGTCGCCGAACGCTTTCGCGCCGGACAGGGTGTCGACCAGGCCCTGGGGATTGGTGGCGGTGGTGGCCAGGATCTTGCCCGCGGCGTCGACGACGGTGATCATCTGCTCGCGGTGGTCGGCGAAGAACCCGGTGAAGACGGAGCCCAGTGCGGCGAGTTCGTCGAGCATCCCGGACAGCCCCGCGCGATCGGCGAGCATGTGGTCGGACACCGAGGTGGCCGCCGACAGGGTGCTGATGATGTCGGGGGTCGCGGAGTGCAACGCGGTCATCACGTCGCGGAACTGCGGGGTGGAATCCAGGAACGCGGCCGCCGACGGGGTCAGCGTGTCTGCGACGTCGCTGAGGTTGTCGATGGTGGCGCCGATGTCCTGGCCACGATCAAGCAGGGCCTGGCTCAGCGCCGTCAGCGCGGTCTGCATCTTCTCCGGCTTGATCTGCGAGAAGATGGCGACGACCTTGGTGAACACGTCGTAGAGCGCCATGGCGTCGGCGCTCTGGTCGATCGAGATCTTGGCCCCCGGTGCCAGCGCCCGGGCGTCGCGGCCGGCCTGCCCGTCGTTGAGCTGCAGGTAGACGTCACCGAAGAAGGTGCGCGGAACAACCCGTGCCACAACGGATTCCGGGATCAAGGCCAGGTCCTGCTTGTCGATGGCCAGTCGCACCATCGACGTTCTGGTGCCCGACTCGATATCGGCGATCCGGCCGATGTTGACCCCGTGGTAGCGCACCGGCGCCGAGGTGGTGATCAGACCGGCCGACGCCGGGATCCCGACGAAGACGTCGGCCACCGGATCGAGGTTGCCCGAGGCGCGGCCGACGAGCCCCGCGGCGACCACGCCGGCTGCCCCGACCGCGACCAGTCCCCGTAGCGCCAATATCGGCCGGGCCGGAGGCAACGGCCTGCGCCGCGCCATCACACACCCATCCCGGGGATCTCGGGAACCAGGCCCCACAGCGCGAAGGTCAGCAGGACGTCGAGGACGCCCACGGCCAGGATCGCGGTTCGCAGCGCCCGGCCCGCCGCCTGCCCCACGCCCGCCGGACCGCCGGATGCGAAGTACCCGTAGGTACAGTGCACCAGCGCGACGACGACGGCGAACACCACCGCCTTGAGCATCGAGTAGGCCAGGTCGCGCGGGCCGAGGGCGAGGTGGAAGAAGAAGTCATAGGTGCCCGCCGACGCGCCGTTGAAGAACACCACGACGGTGCGGGTGGACAGATAGCTGGCCAATAGCCCGATCATGTAGATCGGGACGACGCAGACCAGCGCCGCCAGTACCCGGGTGCCGACCAGGAAGGGCACCGACTGGATGCCCATCGTGTCCAGCGCGTCGATCTCGTCGGAGATGCGCATGGCGCCGATCTGGGCGGTGAATCCCGTTCCGACCTTGGCGGCCAACGCAATTGCCACCACGACGGGCGCCAGCTCGCGGGTGTTGGCGATGGCCGCCAGCATGCCGGACATGGTGTTCATGCCGACCAGGTCCAGCCCGCGCTGGGTTTCGACGCCGAGCATCATCGCCGCGGCCAGTGACATCGCGAACACGATCCCGATGGTGCCGCCGCCGGACAGCAGGGAGCTGGTGCCGAAGGTGACCTCGCCGATCTGGCCGACGGTGTGTCGGCGGTAGCGCACCAGCGCGTGCGGCAGTGAGGCGAACACCTTGACGTAGAAGCTGACGTGCTGGCCCACGGTCGCCAGCCCGTCGTAGGCGGTCATGGCCGGCCGGGCCAGCCGGTGGAAGCGCGCCGGGGCGCTGGGTCGTGCGGCCAGGGCGGTCATCGGTAGTTCCCCACCGCGGGCACCACCACCGTGTAGAGCGCCGACAGGATCGTGTTGAGGACGAACACCAGCGCAAAGGCCAGGACCACGGCTTCGTTCACCGAATCGGCGACTCCGCGTGGGCCGCCCTTGGTGTGCAGCCCCTTGAAGGTGGCGACCAGCGTGGCGGTCAGGCCGAACAAGGCGGCCTTGACCAGTGCCATGACGAAGTCGGAAACCCGGCCGTACTGACTGAAGGTGGCCAGGAAGGTTCCGGCCGGCAGATGCTGCACGGAGATGTGGTACAGGTAGCAGGCCAGGACCCCGCCGAAGGTGACCATGGCGCACAACGCGACCGACACGACCACGGCGGCCACCAGACGCGGTGCCACCAGGCGTTCGACCAGATCGAGTCCCATCACCTCCATGGCGTCGACCTCTTCGCGAATCTTGCGCGATCCCAGGTCCGTACAGATCGCCGAGCCGGCGACTCCGGCCATCATCAGTGCGCACACGAGCGCGGCGGCCTGGCCGACGATGATGAACGCCACGACGGCGCCGGAATAGCCGCCGGCGCCGATGCGGCCCGCGAGCTCGCCCACCGATACCGCGATGAACACACCGATGGGCATCATCAGCAGCAGTGACGGCCCGGTGCAGACCCGGCCGATGAACAGCGTCTGGGTGACGACCTCGTAGAGCGACAGGCGCCGGGTCAGCGTCGCGACGACGGTGCCGACCAAGGCCTGGACCGAGAACCCCAGGATGTAGCCGGCCTGGACCATCAGATCGCGCAGCGGCCCTCGGGATGCCGGAAGTTCGTACGTCATGTCTTCGTTCCTGTCGACTGCGCCGGGGGCAGTGCCACGCTGCAGTCGCCCCCGGCTCGGTGTGGAGCATGTCACAGTGAGCCGTTCCGTCGCAAGCATTAAGTTAATACGCATTCTCATCATTTGTGCAGAATTGCCAACCCGTCCCGTGCCCGGCAAACTCGAGAAATATGTTGTTGTTCAGTCGGATACGAGTCGATGACCCGATCACGCAAAGGCATAGCAGTGATGAATGATTCTCATTTTGGAGCAGATGGCGCGCGGTCGGCCGGCGGGGATCGCCGATGCCCCGTGCCGATTACGCGGGCCGCAGTTCGCCGGGCCTCGTGCTCGCGGAACAACACCGCTCGCCGAACCCGGCGGGGTAGTTGTCGCCGGGCCTCGTGCTCGCGGAACAACACCGCTCGCCGAACCCGGCGGTTGCGTTACGGTGTCGGATATGCCCCGGGATGACCGTTCGCCGGCGGGTGCGGTGAAGCGTCGCCC
>Ga0116193_1001259_pt1 | contig 21519 bp, 14 predicted proteins | sample AD_UKC115_MetaG_FD_89892 | JGI IMG/M metagenome (GOLD analysis project Ga0116193, IMG submission 89892) | Active sludge microbial communities of municipal wastewater-treating anaerobic digesters from Hong Kong - AD_UKC115_MetaG | ecosystem: Engineered > Bioreactor > Anaerobic > Digestate... | reverse complement strand
GAGCTGCAAAAAAATGGAACGCTGCTGCAGTTGCCACGGCACACCACGCAGATGATCAGACCGAGACTATCTTGATGCATTTCTTGCGCGGGAGTGGACTTGATGGATTGGCAGGTATGAATCCGGTTTCATACATTCATCAATGGGATCCTGACAAGAAAATACCGCTGATTCGTCCGATACTCAATGTGCGTCGCCAGGAAATCGATGACTGGTGCAAAGAGAATCAGATTCATCCGGTTCAGGACCAATCAAATTTCGATACAACCTTTTTTCGCAACCGATTACGACTTCAGCTCATTCCTGAACTGGAGCAGAACTACAATCCGCAAATCAGACAGCATATCCAAAATCTGTCGCAGACAATCCAGGAGGATCAAAAAATAATCCATCATGCAGTCAGCGAGGCATGGGAAACCTGCGTAATCTATGCGAATCCCGAAAAGCGGCAGGTTGTGTTTGACCGTAGCCTTTTCATAAAACAGCTGAAAGGAATTCAGGCCAGATTCGTGCGAAAAGCTTTTTTTATGCTGCAACCGGACTCGCGTGATTTCAGTTTTGACACATCTGCCCGCGTCTTGAATTTTTTAGAAATTGCAGCAGAAAATGATGTGCAGCCGTTGGTCAATCACCTGTGGATGGCAGTCGAAAACGGTTTTTTCATGCTTTACGAGCAAGGTCAACGTCCTAACATCCGCAAGTTGCCGCAAACATTTAACACTTCAGCGGTTTTGTTAAGTCTTCCTGGAGAAGTACCGGTAGAAGGAGGAAGAATCACCTGCCGTTCCGTGGATATCGATCCGCAGGAATTCGATCAAATGATCAGGGAAATGAAACACAATCACAGAATTGTATATCTGGATTCTGACAAAATTGCATGGCCGTTACACGTTCGAAATGGAAAGACCGGCGAAGTCTTTTCTCCGCTCGGCTCAAAAGGACATTCACAAAAGCTTTCGGATTTTTTTATCAATCAAAAAATCCCCAGAGATTATCGCAGCCTTTACCCGCTGGTTTCTGATCAAAACAGTATCATCTGGATTCCTGGATATCAATCAGCAGAGAATTGCCGTCTGTCGCCAGACAGCGCGCATTGTATCTGCTTGAAATGGGAATATGAGTAAAATCGGCAGCACACCAATAAAAAAAAGCCGGCTGAAGCCGGTAAAATACATACCAATTCGTAAATTTCGATGATGTGATTTGAAAAAAAATCAGATTCTCATGAAAAACTGGCTCTATCCGATTTCAGGCGTACTGATCTCGTAATTTCTTCAGCTTTATAAAAATTTCTCTCCACTGAATTTTTGAAACACCCATCTTCATGCGAATAGCTTCCGGATCGGTATTCGTATAATAATCATGGACCATGCAAGTCCACCGGCACATATTAAAGGAGAGATGCTTTTTTAATCCGGCAGCAGTTCCGATATCTTCCAATATGTATTCGAGCCTACGGGCTGAAAAATCAAAAAGTCGTTTCGTTGGATGTGCCTGATTAACATATTCGTTATAAATGTTAATCCAGTTAATCGGAAGATCGATTTTTCTTTCTTTGTAACGGTTGCCGGGGGTGTCATATCGAATATACAGAACCGGATTGTCAGGAATATCGAAATCAAAATGATTGGGAGAAATACCGAGCGTTTCGCTTTTTTTGATGCCCGTCGAAATTAATAAATACAATAACGCCATAGGTCTGGCATCCGGCTTTTTCAGATAACGAAAATGATCCGCCGTTTCTAAAACCAATGGAACTTCCACAGAAGTCAGAATTTCTGGTAGCGGACTGATCACAGATTTTTGAATAACAGTCTCCGCAGGATCCTCCGAGAGAATGCCATATGTTTTCAGCCACTTAAAGAATGATTTAATCGATGTGATTCGACGAGAATATGTTTTTGGACTGCAGGGTACTTTCCGTTCGTTCTCCATCCAATTGAGAAAAGCATTAATATCACGCGTCTTTATTGATCCGATGGAACGATCAGGCGGGAAAAAAGACGCCAATAATTGGATATCATTGATGAAGGCTTTGATGGTATTGCCAGTTCTGTCTTCATCTGCAAGATGAATTTCCCACGCATGGATAGCCGCAGGAAAAGTGGTATCAGCATTAACAAATTCCCGAACTGAAGACTCTCCCTTTTCCATATTCTGTTTCTTCATCCTTTATGAAAAAAATTCCGATATTGCTAATTGGTAAGTATACACGATTATCAAATTCTTGAAAAAGGTTTTTTTAATAACCCTCTGATTCGAAGGTTGGAAAAAACGAATTGTTGTTGTGATGTTTTTACATGAAACGCAAAAATATCACATCAACAAATTTTCTTTGTATAATCGACTCACTTTTCCATATTGCTATTTATCATCAGCAATTCAAAATTTAGAGAATCTTCTGAGAAAAGAGGGAAAACAGATATCGTGTGGTTTTGTATTTCGCCAAAAAACAATACAAGAATAAGTTTGTCTCTTAATTCAATAATCCGGTCTAAATATCGAATTGCTGTAACTTAACCATTCGCATGGAGATACGTAAAAAATATATTACGAATATATAGGATAAAACAATTAATATTATACTTGTTTATCAGACAGATGTATCATACATATTCAGTAAATTATAAATTGCTATTCGATTTAAAAGGGGAAAATCTTGTAGTTATGCTTTTTTATGCTCAGCTCAAACCAGATGAATAACAAATATCCTCTTTTGGCTCATCAGGCTGTAATTTTTCGAAATTATTGTTAGTTACTTGACAAATAGCACCATTCGCGTAAAATACAGATGAGTATTTTTGCCGAAGTGGCGGAATTGGCAGACGCGCTACGTTCAGGGCGTAGTGAGTGTACTCTCATGAGGGTTCAAATCCCTCCTCCGGCACAAAGACCTTTCCATTGAAAGGTCTTTTTTTATGAAAGAACTCGGCAAAGCAAATTGTTGGATTGATGCTCGATTTTCTGCTGGTATCATCAAGAATTATTGGTACACTTAACACATGAAGGTTCGATGGATCACAAAAAAACAAATTTGGATCATTGCTATTATTCTGCTTATCGTTGCATTACTGATCGATCTAAACACGCGTCTCAGCACATTGCAATTTCTCACAGATCAAAAAATGACACTGGAATCCGATGTCAGTAATTTAAAAGCAACACTGGAAATCGTCTCGGAAAAAGTAGATTATGCCAATTCGGATACAGCAGTTGAGGAATGGGCAAGGCAGCAGGGTATGATGATGAAAGAAGGGGACCATGTTCTCATCCCCCTGCCTGTCAGCGAAACTGCCATCGAACCAACTGCAACACCCACCATCCAACCAACGCAGGTAGAAAATTGGCAGGTCTGGCAAAAACTAATCTTTGATCAATAAACGAAAAATGAGTTTACGAGCGATTCGAAATCGGGAAAGGATTCATTGTTTTTATGATGTATTTGCGCTCTACGCTTAAAAACAATTTTTCTCTTTTTTAAAATGGTTTCCTCAAACTTCGAATCGCTGTGTAGTAACAGAATTCCTTGTTTTCATCTCCCAAGAAGAAAAAATCTTTGATAAATGGAAATCAGGAAAATCCAACCGCAATGGGTGAACGAATTTATGACAGCAGAAATAATCGACGGAAAACGAATTGCTAACACAGTCAAAGACGAGGTCGCGGCAGCAGTCCTCCAGCGAACAGCAGCCGGTTTTCCCCCGCCCGGACTGGCAACCGTATTAGTCGGAAACGATCCACCTTCTCACATCCATGTAAGAAACAAAACGAAGACCTGTGAAAAACTGGGAATTCGCTCCTTTTCGCACTTGCTGCCGGAAGATACGACGCAAGAGGTCTTGGAAAATCTCATCGGACAATTAAATTCGAATCCGGATGTGCACGGAATCCTAATCCAACTCCCATTACCGGAACACTTGGAACCGTATCATCTGCTCTCCCTGATTGATCCCAGAAAAGATGTTGATGGAATTCACCCGATCAATGCAGGCCTCCTTTCCAGAAAAGAGAGTACACCCTGGTTTATCCCATGTACGCCAGCCGGTATTCTTTATCTAATTCATTCCATTGAACCGGACATCACCGGATTGGAAGCTGTTGTAATCGGACGTTCCGCCATTGTTGGTATGCCGACTGCTCAGCTTCTCTGCCGAAATAATGCCACCGTCACTATTTGCCACAGCAAAACCGTGGATTTACCAAAGATTTGCAGGCGCGCGGATATCGTAATTGTAGCTGTCGGTCAACAAAATATGGTAAAAGGCAGTTGGATTAAACCAGGCGCTATAGTCATCGATGTCGGTATCAACCATGTTCCGGACAACTCAGATCCGCGAGGTTATCATCTGACCGGCGACACTGATTTTGAATCAATTTTGCCGATTGCAAAAGCTATCACTCCGGTACCTGGCGGTGTTGGGCCAATGACGATTGCGATGCTCATGCAGAACACCTATAACGCAGCATTGCGATTCGACTAAAAAATATAAATCCGAGCTTATAATCTTTCTGATTGGCTTCGTCCAGTTTATCGAATAGAATCGTTATAGCATTACACATCTGCGATTGCCGCACTCCTGATGGCAGTTTTCCGATAATTTGAAATAACGAAAGAATTATTGATTGTTTTGTCATCTTTGCGCGCCATGAAAAACGACAAAACAATCAGTTTTCTTTCCTTATTCAAAAAGCAAGGTTATATTTCGAATAGCTGGCTTTGTATAGAAACAATACACCGACAAATTGTCTCGATTGATTCGAAAGACTGATTCGAATTTCGAATTGCTGATGACCTTTGTCCTATTGTCAGACAAGTAAATTTGGAGTATAAACTAAAGAAGATGTATCTTATTTGGCAAAATCGGTTTTATAGAAATTAATCCGGAAGGAGCACGGTAAAAAAAATGACCACATTGCTGATAAAAAACGCACTTTTGCTTGCCACCATGGATGAACAACGGCATGAATACAGTGATGGAGCCATGTTGATTCGGGACGGCTTCATAGAAAGAACTGGTTTCACAAAAGATCTTCCGGAAACGGCTGATGAAGTTTTGGATCTTTCCGGTCATGTTGTCCTTCCAGGGCTGATCAACACGCATCATCACTTCTATCAAACACTGACCCGCGCAGTTCCTGGAGCACAAAATTCCAATTTGTTCAACTGGTTAAAAACGCTTTATCCCATTTGGGGACGCATGACCCCGGAAGATGTTTTCATATCAACGCAGACTGCCATGGCAGAACTGGCATTATCCGGATGCACAACCGCCTCCGATCATCTTTACCTTTTTCCAAACGGATCCCGCTTGGATGATGAGATTGAAGGAGCTCGTCAGATCGGTCTGCGGTTTCATGCTTCACGTGGATCCATGAGCCTGGGAGAAAGTAAAGGCGGACTTCCGCCGGACAGCGTTGTTGACAGCGAAGAGAATATCCTTTCAGATTGTATTCGAGTCATAGAAAAATATCACGATCCAAAAGCAGGTTCAATGCTGCAAATTGTCCTGGCTCCTTGTTCGCCCTTCAGTGTTTCAACCGAATTAATGAGAGACAGTGCCAAACTGGCGCGTCACTATGGCGTTCACCTTCATACCCACCTGGCTGAAACGGAAGATGAAGAAGAGTTCTGCCTGAGAAAATTTGGCTACAAACCGGTAGATTACATGGAATCGGTAGATTGGTTGGGTCCGGATGTCTGGTTTGCCCACTCCGTGCATGTCAGGCATGAAGATATCCGTAAATTTCAGCACTTCGGCTGCGGTGTCGCGCATTGTCCATCCTCCAATATGCGGCTTGGATCGGGCTTTGCTCCGCTGGTTGAGTATCTACAAGAAGGTATCCATGTCGGATTAGGCGTTGATGGTTCTGCCAGCAATGATAGCTCTCATATGCTTGGCGAAGTACGACAGGCGCTTCTAATGGCAAGACTTCGTGCCGGTTTACAGGGAGCTTCCCTAAGCGGTGAAAAATCGCCAAAATTGATCACGGCAAGAGAGGTGCTCGAAATTGCCACACGAGGAGGAGCAGCCGTCCTCGGGCGGAAGGATATCGGAGCATTAGAATCAGGAAAATGCGCAGATTTTATCGCGATCGACATGAACAAACTGCAATATACCGGCAGTTTTCAGGATCCATTATCCGCATTAATCTTTTGTAATCCCGGCTGGGTGGATTACAATTTTGTTCAGGGAAAACCTGTCGTTTTTCGTGGAGAACTACGTACAGCCAACATTCCGGATCTTGTAAACCAACATAATAAAGCAGCTGCACGATTAGTGCAATAAACGTTTTTCGCTTTTGGAGAAATCGTATGAATCATCAACAACCGAACTTTGACAACCTCAGCCTTTTTCAAAAATTGCAGCAGGAACTGGCAAGAATTATCGAGGAAACTCCGGCAGGAGAACGACTGCAATCAGAACCGGAATTAGCCTCCAGCCTGGGGGTTTCACGGGCTACACTGCGTGAAGCAATGCGCAGTTTTGAAGGGCAGGGATTAATTCGCAGACGTCAGGGTGTCGGCACTTTTGTATTGGATCATCAGCAAAACATCGAAACCGGTTTGGAAGTGCTGGAGAGCATCGAAACGCAGGCACGCCGTATCGGGTTAGACGTCAAAATGGGTTATTTAGATATCAATAAAATAAAATCAGACGTTGAATTAGCAAAAAAACTGGGCATTAATGAGAACGAAGAAGCTATTCGTATTTCACGTGTGATCTGGGTAGCGGAAAGACCTGCTGCTTTCCTGGTAGACACATTAATTCCTGGCATTCTTGAGGAAAAAGATCTTTCGGACGGATTCACAGGATCCGTGCTTGACTTGATCATCAAACGCGGAAAGCCTGAGCTTTCCCATTCAAAAACTGAAGTGATCGCCAGTCCGGCTCCCTCTGATATAGCAAAAAAAATGCAGATCCAACGTGGAGATGTCCTTTTAAAACTGGATGCACTCCTGTTTGACAAAACAGGAAGGATGATCGATTACTCTCAGAGTTATTTTATTCCGGGTTTCATGAAATTCGAAGTGATCCGGTCCATCGGTAAATAGATTGTGCAAAAAAAGTCCTTTCTCTTCCTGAAGAAAAACAGCGTTCTGGTACTGGCATCCCTGATTGTTCTCTTGACATATGGAATACCGGTTTTTTTCCGCTGGTTCAGCTTCTATGGAGACGATTGGATCTATATTTATAACCATCATCTGATGGGACCTGCTTCTTTTCCGGCATTTGTCGCCTGGGATAGACCATATTCCGCCTGGATTTACATGCTGACAACCGCCGTATTCGGAGAAGCGGTTCTGCCGTACCATATTTTACTGCTGCTGGAACGCTGGTTGTCCGTATTTTTATTTTGGAAGATTTTAACACGTGTCTGGCCTTCCGCAAAACGGATGAATTCCTGGGCTGTCCTTTTGTTTGCAGTCTATCCTGGCTTTCAACAGCAACCGATTGCTGTTCAATTTATTTTGCATTTTGCCTCGCTCGATCTGTGCCTGTTCTCAATATGGTGCATGATTCGGCATCTCTCGCTTGAAAAAGATTCTGATTCAAAAACAAAAAGAATCTTCTGGATGGTTGTTGGATTCCTTTCCGGAACAGCTGCCATGTTTTCATGTGAATATTTTGTCGGATTGGAAGCCATCCGTCCATTTCTGCTTGGGTTTTTCATCCTCAATTGCCTTCGACCTACGCTGTCCGGCAAAAAATCCCGTTTCTGGCTTTGGCTGAAACACTGGCTGCCATATCTGGCTTCTTCACTGATTTTTTTGGTTTGGAGAGTTTTCATCTTCTCTTTCCAAACTTATCAGCCGACATTTTTCGTCAAATTCTCAGAAAACCGAACAGGCGCATTGCTTGAACTCGCAAAAAAGATCCTGCAGGATTTATGGACGGTTTCCTTTAATGCCTGGCGTAAAACAATCAATTTTCCGGAGGAAAAAAACGAACGGTTGTTTTTCTTGTGTTTGATACTGCTGGTTTTCATCCTCTGCTGGTTTGTTCTTAGCCGAATACCGGAAAAGACCGGAGAGATATCATATACAAAGAATGTCTTGGCGAATGTCGAATATCAACAGCTCCTGACCGGATTGGCAGTTTTACTCGCAGCCGGTATTCCGTTCTGGACAACATGGATTCATGTGGAAAATGCTTTTCCCTGGGATCGCTCCACGCTTTCATTCATCGCGGGAGTAGCGTTGACTGCAGCATCTTTAATCGCATTGCTTTTTAAGTCAGCCCCACAAATTTTCATCACCGCCTTGTTGACATCGCTGGCTGCAGGATCACACTTTTCCAATGCACTCGTCTACAAAACGGAAGCCATGAAGATGAATGACTATTTTTGGCAGTTAGCCTGGCGTGCCCCCGGGTTAGAATCCGGTACAATTCTCGTTTCCGATCAGATTCCGCTGGATCGTTACAGCGACAGCGATCTGACGCCGATCATCAACTGGCAATATGCGCCATCCCTGACAGGCAGCAGATATCAGTACAAATATTTTGACCTGCAGATGCGCGCTAATACCTATTTCAGCAATCTTCAGCCCGGTCAGGAAATCAGCCATACCTATCGGAGTCATACCTTCCAATCCACAACGGCTCAGGTATTGGCGATTTTTTACAGAAAGGACGCCTGCCTTTGGGTCATCACCAAAGACAATCGTGATTATCCGGGGCTCCCGGAGAGTATTTTTAAGGTCGCCGGCATTTCCAATCCGGATATGATACTGACGGACTCCAACACAACGGCAAATCCGCCGGACGCCATCGGAAAAGAACCGGCGCATGGATTTTGTTACTATTTTCAAAAGGCCAGTCTGGAACTACAGCGTGGGGATCTTTCCAAAGCATTGAATGCTGCTGTGCAGGCACTCGAAAACGGGCTTGAGGCAAAGGATCCGGTCGACTGGATTCCATTTGCGAAAGCATTTGTTCTGAACGAAAAGTGGGACCAGGCCAACCAAATTGCGGAAAAAGTTAATGGCGATCCACAAAAGGCTGCTTTTTTCTGCTCACAGCTTCAATTATTGGAAATTGACCGTACCCGACCTGAATTTTCGGAAGTCCTGCGAAAAGCCGGTTGCGGAGAGTAACCACACCATACTAAAAAGGAATTTTTTTAAATAAAATGGTTCAACATCAGCGGTTCGAAAAATAGACTTGCAATTCAAAAAAAACTTATTATGGTGATATTTTCGCACTAAGCGCAAAAACATCACCATAACAAAGTTTCCTTCCCGTATTTCGAATTGCTGATTTTTAATGACTGACGAATATTTCAAATCGTTGGCTGCAAAAAGGAAGTTATGAATAATTTTTTAGGCTATCAATGTTCATTATGCGGAAAAACGTTTGATGCGTCTTACCAGGGGTATGTATGCGATGCAGACGCAGGAAATTTGGATGTAATCCTGGATTACCAACGGATTCGCGCATCCGTTCAAACGGAAGATCTCTTTGCGTCACGCGAACCATCGCTCTGGCGTTATCTCCCGCTACTTCCGGTAAATGACCCGGGGTATCAGCAAACGGCTCTCCATGCCGCGGGTTGGACACCGGTTTACCATGCCCCATCCATTGCGCAGCAGATTGGAATCCGCAACCTTTGGATAAAGGATGAAGGACGCAATCCGACTGCATCGTTCAAAGACCGTGCCAGTGCAATCCTGATTGCGCGCGCAAAGGAGATTAAAGCCCCGATCATAGCGACTGCATCCACAGGAAACGCAGGCGCAGCGCTGGCAGGCATGGCAGCAGCTGCAGGTTGGCAGGCAATCATCTTTGCGCCGAAATCAGCACCTCCTGCAAAAATTGCGCAATTGCTGATCTTCGGAGCCAAAGTCATTCTCGTGGACGGAAATTATGACCAGGCATTTGATCTTTCTGTGGATGCGTCCATAAAATATGGCTGGTATTGCCGAAACACCGGTTACAATGCATTTACGGCAGAAGGAAAGAAGACGGCTGCTTTTGAAATCTGGGAGCAGGTTTTTCCAAAGCGAGCGCTTCCCGATCGTCCGTTCAACCTCTTTGTATCCGTCGGAGATGGAAATATTATCTCCGGAATTCATAAAGGTTTCAAAGACCTGCTCCGTCTGGGATGGATCGAACAGATGCCCAGAATTTTTGGCGTTCAATCCGAAAAATCTGCCGCGGTCTACCGCGCCTGGTCCAACGGAACGGAAAAGATTCAACCGGTCAGTGCATCGACATTTGCTGATAGCATTTCGGTCGATCTTCCGCGAGACGGAGTCCGCGCTGTTCGTGCTGCATTCGAAACCAAAGGCGCTTATATTGCCGTCCCGGATGAATCAATTTATGCAGGAATTTCTGCGCTGGGGAAATTGGGAATTTTTGCTGAACCGGCCGGCGCAACAGCGTATATCGGAATGCTGCAGGCTGCAGAACAAGGTCTGATCGGTATGCAGGATGAAGTCCTTGTGGTTAATACCGGCAGCGGATTAAAAGACATTCGTTCCGCCATGAAAGCCGCCGGAGAAGCGCTGGTTATCGAACCAAATTTGAAAGCCCTGGAAGAATCTGCGATCTTTCAAAATTTGAAATCGATGGGAGCGTGCTTATGAAACCAAAATACTCGGTGATTGTTCCTGTATTCAATGAAATGGAATGTCTGGAACCGCTGTATTCCAGAATGACTGCTGTAATGGATCAAACTGGAGAAAACTGGGAGCTGATTCTGGTGAATGACGGTTCAACTGACGGATCGCCGGAAAAAATGGATGAATTAGCCAGGCTGGACAACAGAATCCGTGTGATTCATTTTGCCCGCAATTTCGGACACCAGATTGCAGTGACTGCCGGTATGGATCATGCGCTTGGGGATGCCGTGATCATCATCGATGCGGATTTGCAGGATCCCCCGGAAGTCATCACAGAGCTGATCCAAAAATGGAAAGAGGGCTATGAAGTAGTTTATGCAGTCCGGGAAAACAGAGAAGGCGAAACATGGTTTAAAACAAAAACGGCAGCCATGTTTTACCGGTTAATTTATAAAATCACGGATGTTAAAATCCCGATCGATACGGGGGATTTTCGTCTCATCGACCGCAAAGTTCTGAGTGTTATGAACACCATGCGTGAAAAGCATCGTTTTCTGCGGGGTATGTCGGCATGGATCGGCTACAAACAGATTGGCGTTCCATATAATCGGGCTTCACGGTATGCCGGATCCACCAAATATCCACTGAAAAAGATGGTCCGCCTGGCTTGGAATGCCATCACAGGATTTTCGTATGTTCCGCTTCAAATTGCGATGTACCTGGGCTTTATTGTGGCCGGACTCAGCATCCTTCTCATTCCGGTGGTTATATTGATCCGTCTGACAACCGGCAGAGAATTAATGGGACAGACGACAACCCTGATCTCCACACTGTTTCTCGGCGGTGTGCAGCTCATCTGTCTGGGAATTCTGGGCGAATACCTCGGCAGAATCTATGATGAGGTAAAAAATCGTCCGCTTTATGTGATCCGTGAAATTTCGAAAACCATTTTTGATGAGGAAGAAAAAGCATAAATTAAAGAATCTGGCTTTTCATTAACGATGAACTGAAGCGACACATGGTATTAGAAGGATTGTTGGTTGCAGTGATGATTTTGCGCAAAGCTTAAAATCATCACAACAACATAGTTGAATAATTCAGCATCAAATAAAAAAATATAAATCATAAAGAGGGTCAAATGGCAAGGATAGATTTAACGATTCATGAAGAACGTCTTGAGAATGCGATTCATCGCGCACGGGAACGAAATATCATCATTCCCACCTTTGCACAGCAGATGAATCCATCTCTCGTACCGGACAAAATTCGGAAGGAGCTGAAAAGCATCGGATTGTGGGACATCCACCCGCGGAATTTATTCCGCATCACCTGGAAGAATGAGCCCGTCGAAAAAGGTGGCGACTACGGAGATGTGAATTATATTGAACTCCCCTCCAGCCTAACGGGTGTGGATGCACGGATCATTGCAGTCGTCGGGAAATGGTTCCCGACCGGCGCCCACAAAGTCGGAGCAGCGTTTGCCTGCCTGGTTCCGCGTCTCGTCACCGGCCAATTTGATCCGACAGTAGAAAAAGCGGTCTGGCCATCCACCGGCAATTATTGCCGCGGCGGAGCCTATGATTCAGCGCTGCTGGCATGCCAGTCCATCGCAATCCTGCCGGAAGGCATGAGCCGCGAACGTTTTGCCTGGCTTGAAAATGTTGCCGATGAAATCATTGCAACACCCGGGACAGAATCCAATGTCAAAGAGATCTTTGATAAATGCTGGGAACTTCGCAAATCAGGACAGCAACTGATGATTTTCAACCAGTTTGAGGAACTCGGCAATTATTTATGGCATTATCACGTTACCGGCAATGCGATGAAAGAAATCCTGGAGAAGGTTTTGGGGAAGAATGACCGGTTGGCCGGGTTAAGCTCCAATACTGGATCCGGCGGAACGATCGCCTGTGGTGATTTGCTGAAACAGTATTATCCGGATTCCAAAATTATCGCCAGTGAAGCGCTGCAATGCCCGACCCTGCTGAATAATGGCTTCGGCGCACACCGCATCGAAGGCATCGGCGACAAACACGTCCCCTGGATTCACAACGTCCGCAACACTGATTATGTCACTTCGATTGATGACAACGCCGTGGTTCATCTTTGCCGTTTGTTCAACGAGCCGGAAGGGAAGAAGTATTTGGTGGATAAAGGTGTTCCTGCAGCAATTGTCGACCAGCTCCATCTGATGGGTTTCTCCGGTATCGCCAATATGCTTTCTGCGATCAAATTCGCGAAATATCAGGAACTGACTCATGAGGATGTGGTGATGACCATTTTCACGGATTCCATGGAACTCTATGGAACCCGTCTGGATGAATACACCGCACAATTCGGACCTTTTACCCGAGATGATGCTGCCTATAATTTCGGCCGCTATCTGATGGGCGAAAATACGTCTTCCATGAAGGAATTGACCTACGAAGACCGCAAACGCATCCACAACCTGAAGTACTACACCTGGATTGAACAGCAGGGCAGAACTTCAGAGGAGCTGAACGCACAGTGGTATGACCGCGAATACTGGACAGAAATCCAGGCTCAACGGGATGAAATTGACCGCCTGATTCAATCGTTCAACGATGCAGTTGGAATCGCATAGGAGCTTCCGAATTTTCAGCACAACTTTTTGTCAGGTCTGAGATCCTGGGGCTGACTTGATTTTCAAAATCATTAGAATAAAATGGTTTATACATAGGTTTTTATCTTTGAAATCGATAAAAACCTATGTATTTTGAAATATTTTCATATAAATGGAAATCCAATTAGATGATCAGGGTGATAGCCCGTAAATCGTTTAATTATGGGTTAAAAAAGTCTGTTGAGTTTCGCAATTCCCTGGATACATTACAGAAGTTTCATCGGAATAAATTCAGCAATTTGCAGAAAACTCGTAAAGAGATTATACTGACGATTCTTTATGAGAATTAAAACATGATAATCATCCGATATGTTGAGAGTAATTTTAGAAAATTTTTGCTGTCAGGAAATTCGCCATAAGACCATTAGTTGAAAAACTTTTGAAAGTCCTCCTTTTAATACATTAAGAAAAAACGTTTAATTCCAATAAAATTTTTTATTTTTGACCAAAATGGAAAAATGGAGAACAATTGAAACGAATAATTCCTGTTACCATTCTTATTATCATACTGTTTTTTTCACCTTTTTTTCTGTATTCACTCAAGCCCAATCATACATTAATAAATTCGTAGTGATTGAAAATGATCCAGATTCGTCGGGTACGTATTTCGATCAAGGATACACTTGGCATGGTTATCCTGTATATAAACACGCTTCAAAAAATCTCTATTTATTTTTAGGATCACATAGCGATTATCCGGATTACTTGCTATGGTTATTCTCAGATATCGTTCAAGATAATATTGATGATAAGCATGTAAAATATTATTATTATGGTTCTACTGAACCAGATAATCCAGAAAATTTAGATCCGGATTCTTGGATCGAAACAACAGATTATGGCCCAATCTCTATCACCATCACGAATGATGTCACAAATTCACAAATTACCTTCACAAATGGTGCTTCCTATACTCCTGTCAGTCCGACAGCCGGAACAACCAATCAGCCGATCGGTGGATTTTCTTTACAAGCGGATATCCCAGGAGCCTCGTTAACCTCAGTCACGATCAGCACAACCGGAACGCGCTCCGGTATCACAAATTTGAAACTGTGGAACTCAACCGACGCAACTTTCAATGCCAGCAGCGATACGCTGTTAAACAGTCAGAGCGACAACGCTTCCGTAACGTTTTCCGGATTCAGTTCCACAATTTCTACCGCTGGTTCGTATTACTTCGTGACTGCGGATCTGAGTACTTCCGCTTCCGGCAGCATTGCACTGACGATCGGATCCGTATCCAATCTGACTTTCAGCGGAGGCGCAATCGCTTCAGGATTTACCAATGCGCCGCTTTCCAGTGGAACAATTACTATCATCCTTATCCGGGAGATGAATATCACCGGCAATGGTGTAACAATTCTCAATGAGGATACATCTCCAGCTGCCAGCGACCATACCGATTTTGGCAGCGCCGATATCGCTTCCGGCAGCGTGGTTCACACTTTCACTATTCAAAATAACGGCGCAGAGGCGCTTTCTTTAACCGGATCAAGTCCGTTTGTGGCTATCAGCGGCGCCACAGCAGATTTCTCACTGACGCAAAATCCCTCGAGCAGTATCGCCGGCAACAGTTCTACAACTTTTGAGATTACCTTCAATCCCGCTTCAACCGGTCTCAAATCCGCTGTGATCAGTATTGCCAATGATGACGGGGACGAAAATCCGTATACTTTTACTATCCAGGGAACCGGGACGGCTGTTCCCAATATGAGCGTCTCCGGCAATGCAATGCAAATTACAAATGGCGATATCGAACCTTCTGAAAGCGATGATACCGATTTCGGCAGTGTCAACATCGCAGGTGATCCAATCGAGCACACTTTCACCATAGCCAACAATGGATCAGCCAGTCTGACTCTGACCGGCAGCTCTCCCTACGTCAGCCTCACTGGCGACACAGAAGATTTTACACTGACACAATTACCTGCCAGTAACATAGCGGCGGGCGGCGGAACAACTACCTTCAAAATTACCTTTAAACCAACCGCAACTGGAAATCGATCAGCCACTGTCAGTATCGCCAACGATGACGACAGCAAAAATCCCTTCAATTTCAGCATTCAGGGCAGCGGGATTTCGGTACCGACTGTCACAACCGCTGCCGCTTCGTCCGTTACAAAAACAGTCGCAACATTGGGCGGAAACGTGACCAGCGACGGCGGATCACCAATTACAGAAACCGGCGTGGTTTATTCATCCTCCAACGCTACTCCTACTATTGGAGGAATGGATGTCATTCAGAATGCAAATATCGATTTGAGCGGTGATTTTTCAGAAAGCATTTCTCCTTTGAGCTCTGCCACACATTATTATTTTCAAGCCTACGCAACCAATGCTGCCGGCACCAGCTACGGTGGCGTTTTGGAATTTACCACTTTGACTTCCGTTGTTTCCATCTTACGCGCAGATCCCGACGACACCAATGCAGCTTCGGTTCGCTGGAATGTCGTATTTGAAAACAATGTAACCGGTCTCAGTGCTTCCAACTTCACTCTCGTATCTTTCGGAATCAGCGGAGCTGCTATTACCGGTGTCAGCGGTTCTGGGACCAATTGGATCGTGACAGCCTCCACCGGTTCCGGGACCGGTTCTTTAAGATTAGGATTAGTCAATGATAACGGTCTGACTCCGAAGCTGAGCAATCCGACATTGGGGGGAGATGCATACACATTGGATCTGGTCAGTCCGTCTGTGACCGACGTCGATACAGGCAAACCTGATGGTACATATGGCGTTGGAAGCAGCATAGGGATTGTTATTATGTTTGACGAATCCCACAACGTGGATGGAACACCTCAGCTGACGTTGAAAATGGATTCCATGAATCGTGTAATCGATTGTATCAGCAATGAACACATCCGTTTGATCTGCACATATACCGTTCAGGCGGGTGATAATACCTCTGATTTGGACTATGCCGGTATGACTGCGCTGAGTACGAATGGAGGAACCATCCGAGATTATCACGGAAATGATGCCATTCTGAATCTGCCCTGGAATGCAGGCACCGGCTCACTGGCTGGAAACAATGCCATTGTGATCGACACCACACCACCGGAGATTACGATCCATCATCCGGGCTCTTCGGCAGCTGTCAGCAAAACCATTACAGCCACCACATCGGATGGAACGATAAAGATGAGCAATACCCGCGGAACAACCTGCGATGGCAGTTTGACTTTCACGGTTTATGCCAGCCAGACATTCAATGCCGAAACAGATAACGGCATCCGGGTGTGTTATCAGGCAGTCGATGCAGTCAATAATATCAGTTACAAGCTGTCCGATCCGATCAGCGGAATTGACACCACAAAACCGACGACAAGCATCATCGCCAAACCGGGCAATCCCGACAACAGCGCCAGTCCCAGTTTCACATTCAGCGGCGAGGATCCGGACGGTGCAGATGGTTCGGACGGTTCGGGCATAGCCGGTTTTGAATGCAGTCTGGATGGGGAACCTTTTTCAAGTTGTTCGAGCCCGAAGACCTACAGCAGCCTCGGCGACGGCAATCATACCTTCCAGGTGCGTTCCGTCGATGCTGCCGGCAATACCGATGATTCACCGGAATCCTACACCTGGCAAATTGATACATCGCTGCCGGAAACGACAATTCTCAGTTCTCCCGCCAATCTGACCACTTCGACCGATGCTGTATTTGAATTCGAGGGGGCTGATCCGGGCGGTTCGGGAATTGAAAACCTGGAATGTATGCTCGATAGCAGCACCTTTTCAGTCTGCACCAGTCCTAAAGAATATAACGCTCTGCCGGATGGTAGTCATAATTTTCAAGTGCGTGCTGTGGATACAGCCGGCAATGTGGATCCATCCCCGGCCGAAATCAACTGGACGATCGATACGACCGCGCCAACGGTATTGATTTCCTCCACTGAATCCGACCCTACCAATGTCAATCCCATCCCGATCACGGTCCAATTCAGCGAACCTGTGACCGGTTTTGAGGAAAGCGATATCATCCCCGGTAACAGTACCATCAGCGGCTTCCTCGCAGTAGACAGTTCCACGTATTCCTTCAATTTGATCCCGAGCAGCGAAGGGACAGTTACCCTCGATATTCCAGCAGCTGTCGCCGTTGATGCCATCGGTTTTTCAAACCTTGCAGCAGAACAATTCTCCATCGTATTTGGTATGGATCTGGTCATTACGAGCCCGGATCATGCCGCATTTATTGTCGGAATCCCCAATACCTTTAACATCACAACAAGCGGCTTTCCATTCCCGACTATCTCAACGGCTGATACACTGCCTGCAGGTATCACTCTCATTGATCATCACGACGGAACCGCTACGCTGGAAGGTACACCGGAAATGACGACGCTGGGTACTTACACATTCGATATCAGCGCTGTCAATGTATTATCATCCGCAGTCCAGAATTTTTCTCTATCGATTGAAGAATCTGCCGGTATTTCCAAAGTGGAAAGCATAGCCGACACGGGTGACAGCGAGCTCTCAGAAAATGAACACACGAATGTTTCGATCACGTTACTGCTGCCCGTCTTTTCCAAAGATATGCAGCATATTTCTGCACTGGATCCTTTTGATGTGCTCAATCCATCTCTGTATCATCTGAAAATCAATGATCTGGCCGACATTTCCATTGACCATGTTACTTATGACAATCACAGTGATCTCGGACCGTTTGTCGCCACGCTGTCGGTTAATGGCGGTATACCGTTGATACAAGGAAAATATAAACTGACCATTGACGGCTCCATGAAAGACCGCTCCGGTTTCCCGATCGGTTCAAATTTCGAACGCGTCTTTTATATCGATCACCAGGATCCAAAAACCGTCATCATCACGATCGGCAACGGTAATTCTTTGTTCACCAACGGTTCCACCATTGACACCAGCCTGTCAGGAATCAAAGTCACTTTTGATGAAGATGTCAGCAATTCCGGTAACGGTACGGATCCGGATGATGTGACCAATCCTTTCAATTACTTATTACTCCAAACCGGCCCCGACAATATCTACAACACGAATTCCTGCCTCGCATTTGCCAATAACGGGAATTCGCCGGTTGGTGATGACATCCATATTCCGACTGGTACTGTTACGTATGACAACCATGGCGGGGATGGTCCGTTCGTGGCAACAATCGCTTTGAATGAAGGGAAATCGCTTCCTAACGGATATTATCGCCTTTTCATTTGCGGCTCTACCTCGATTGTCGATCTGGCAAAAAATCCAATTAATAACGGGAAGGATGCGTCAATCAATTTCCGCGTTTTGGTAAATCAATCCGTCGAATCTAATCCTTTGACCGGTTTCAGACCCGGAGCGCTGACAATCCTGCCCCAACAAACGGATGACAAAGCCTATCATCCTTCTGGTAATCTCTGGCTTCAGATTCCTTCCTTGAATCTCGAGGCGGACATTACCGGTGTCCCGCAGGCAGCTGATGGCTGGGATGTTACCTGGCTGCAGGATCAGATCGGCTGGCTTGAAGGAACCGCTTACCCGACTTGGAACGGTAATACGGTACTTACAGCTCATGCCTATAAGGCGGATGGATTACCCGGACCTTTTGCCTCTCTAAAGAATCTGAAATACGGGGATATTCTGATAATTCATCTGAATGGACAAAGCTATACTTATATGGTCGACAGCAGTGTGCTGGTTGATCCGGATGATACACGTTTGCTGACCCGTCATGAAGATCGCGATTGGCTCACGCTTATCACCTGCCAGCAATTCGATGAGGCTTCCCAGTCCTATCGCTATCGTAGAGTCGTCCGCGCTGTTCGTTCGGATGTTCAATGAGTTTTTGAGTTAAAAATGCCCCATTCCGATCTGCTCAGTAAATTGCATACGATGTGGATCGAAATGGGGCTATATAATTTGAAGGATAGTTTTCGGAAAAATTCTACGTTCTATCCAAGGATTCGAATCATGTAAATGTCTTCAGAGCTTCTTATGCAAGAAATTTGCGGACATCGTCAAGCTGACCGGCTGATCCGAGTTTTTCATTCTTGGCTGCAATAAAGTTGGCATATTCTTCCATAAAGACTTTACCGATCGGGCGAAGATCAAAATTTTCCGGGTGTTCGAGGAAATACTCGCGATGTACGCGCGTCCAAACTAAACGACCGTCGGTATCGATATTGATTTTTGTAACGCCGAGTTGTGCAGCGCGTTTGAACTGGTTATCATCAACACCTTTGGCTCCCTGCAGATTGCCGCCGGCAGCATTAATGCGCGCTACTTCGTCCTGCGGCACAGAGCTGGAACCATGCATCACCAGCGGGAATCCGGGAACGCGGTTCTGAATTTCTGCAAGCACATCAAAATGAAGCGACTGACTGCCTGTAAATTTGAAAGCGCCATGGCTGGTTCCAATCGCAACAGCAAGAGAATCGACATTGGTTCTGGAGACGAATTCTTTGACGGAATCCGGATCTGTCAGTTTCGCATCAGCATCACTGACAGAGACATGCTCTTCCACACCGCCAAGTTGCCCCAGTTCTGCTTCAACAACAATTCCTTTGGCGTGAGCCGCGTCGACGACACGTTTTGTTGTTGCGACATTCTCGTCAAAGCTTAGAGAGGAAGCATCGATCATGACGGAGCTGTAAAAACCGCTTTCAATGCAATCATAGCATGTCTGCTCATCACCATGATCCAGGTGAACAGCAAAAATGGCTTCCGGGAACATCTGATCAGCACTGCGAATCAACCCCTCCAGCATAATTTTGCTGGTGTAAGAACGAGCACCTTTTGAAATCTGAATAATAAAAGGTGATTTACTTTTAATATTTCCTTTAAACAGACCGATAATCTGTTCAGCATTATTGATGTTGTATGCACCAATTGCATATTTGCCGTAGGCATGTTCAAACAATTTTTTAGTTGTAACAATCATCTTATTCTCCTGCGAATTAATTCAAAAACATCGGTACACCGAGGAAATCTTTAATCTTCGGTCTGTAAGCTTCAATATCATAGAAAGCAGGAACATCCACACGTTTCTTTCCGGCAAGAACCATACTGACGGGAACAGTTGTGTATTTGCCGCCATGCAGTGCAACCATACGGCCTGTATCATTTCTGGCAACCAATTGGAATGCCAAATTACCGAAAGAACTTGCAACCATACGATCCAGAGAATCAGGAGCACCGGAGCGCATCATGTAACCAACCTGCTGATACATAATATTGCTGTTGGAGCGGCGTTTGACGGCTTCGGCAACGATCATTCCGACACCACCCAGTTTCCGATGCCCGTAAGCATCCATTTCACCGGTTTCAATGATATCGCCGCCTTCCATAATGGCGCCTTCTGAAACGGTTACCAAAGAGTAGTTGGAAGGATTTGCTTTTTTATCAGCAACCAGGTATTCTGTCAGTTTGTCAATATTGAAAGGCACTTCTGGAATTACTGCACGATCTGCGCTGGAAAGATAAGCGGAAATCAGACTGGTTTCGCCAGAATTACGTCCGAATAATTCAATAATACCGATTCGCTCATGAGAACCTAAAGAAGTTCGCATGTTGGTGATGACTTCAACAGCTCTGGTAATGGAAGTTGAAAAACCAATACAGTAATCTGTTCCAAAAACATCGTTATCCATAGTTTTCGGAATTGCAACCACCGGAATTCCTTCATTATGCAGACGAACCGAATAGCTGAGCGTATCGTCGCCACCGATCGTGATCAAGGTATCAATACTGACGTGATCCAAAACCTGCAGGACATGCGGGGTATAATCCATGGTATCTTCATCCACCTTGATTCCCAGCGGTGAGTTCTTCAGAAATTCCGGGATGACATTCATCTTAACTTTTTGAGGATTGGTTCTGGACGTATGCAGAAAGGTTCCGCCAGTGCGATCAATCTTTCGAACATCATCGCGTCCCAACTCAAATATATTTCGATGGGATTCTGGATCATTCAAATCATAGTTTAATAATCCGCCCCAGCCTCTTCGTATCCCAAAAATCCTGTAACCATAATCCAAGGCAGACATTACGACGGCTTTCATTGCGGGATTCAGACCTGGAACGTCGCCCCCGCCAGTTAAAATACCAAGTACTTTAGACATAAAAACTCCTTAAAAGGCAGTAAAACCATTGAATCAGTAGAGTCCGGAAATTTGAAAATTTCCGATTAACCAATAATTATACTATAGGCTTGTCTTTTTTCTTTTTTCGATCGGCATATCGACGTGAATCATAATTAATGTTACCCAAGAAGTATCGGTGAATCAAAATAAATTGTTACCATAAGCTGCGGAGGAAAGGCTGATGGGTAACAAAATGAGTAAGAAGAGCAGGCTGGAAT
>Ga0116193_1001258_pt1 | contig 21520 bp, 16 predicted proteins | sample AD_UKC115_MetaG_FD_89892 | JGI IMG/M metagenome (GOLD analysis project Ga0116193, IMG submission 89892) | Active sludge microbial communities of municipal wastewater-treating anaerobic digesters from Hong Kong - AD_UKC115_MetaG | ecosystem: Engineered > Bioreactor > Anaerobic > Digestate... | reverse complement strand
TGTTGCCATTCATTATAATTATTGTATGCTTTGTTTTGAGTGAGTTTTTTATTCAAATCAAATGCTCTTCTTTTTACACGCAAACCACCAGGTAATTCACCTTGAGCATGACAGCCTCTGTATATGCACTCTCTCATAGTATGCCAAATTTTCAACAACTTTACTTTTGTTTCAATTTCGCTACGCCAAGTACTTTCATTTTCTAAAACTACATCATAAATGTGCATTCCTGTTTTCATGCACCAATGCAATAAATCATCTGCAGTGTTTATAGGAAATGGAAGTTCCAATGTTGTTTTCTTTTCTTCTTCCTGCCCTTCTTGAACAATAAATCCTCCACCTATAGAAAAATAAGTTTCTTTTATTTCTTTACCTTCTTTTGTTGTAATTAAAAAAGTCATTCCATTGGGATGAAAAGGTAAAGACTCTCTATACAAAAACTGAATATCTTTCGAAGGAGTAAAAGAAATATCAACTTCGCCACCCAATTTTAAAGAATTGTTTTCATTAATTTTTTGAATAGTAGGAGTTATAGAATTAACATCTATTGTTTCAGGGTTTTCTCCACACAAGCCAAGTATTACAGCAATATCTGTTCCATGCCCTTTGCCTGTTTTTGCTAAAGAACCATACAATAAAACTGAAACAGATGCTATATGTTGTAAACCAATTTGCTGTTTTATATTTTCTAAACAATGTAAAGCAGCTTTCCATGGACCTAAAGTGTGGCTACTCGATGGACCCACTCCTATTTTAAACATATCAGGAACCGAAATAGCTTCGTGTGGCATATAAATATTTGCAACAAAGATATACAAGCTAATGAATTGTATTAAGGTTATTAGTTTGCTAAAATTAAAAATCACACTCACTCAATTTCTTCTAATACATTTGTAAATAAAATTTTAAATGAACATTTTTCTTGTAGGCATGATGGGTTGTGGTAAAACTTATACAAGTAAATTACTTGCAAAAAAACTTCATTACAATGTTTATGATTTAGATGAAATAATTGTAGCAAAAGAAAAATTATCTATTACCAATATTTTTGAAACTTTTGGTGAAAACTATTTTAGAAAAAAAGAAGCTGAAGTTTTGCAAGGTTTAAAAAAATTAAAAAATATTGTTGTAGCAACTGGTGGCGGTACGCCTTGTTTTCATAATAACATGAATTGGATGAATGAACATGGTATTACTATTTGGTTAAACGAACCTTTGTCTGTTTTAATGGATAGGTTGAAAAATGAAAAGCAACATCGTCCACTAATAAAAAATTTAAACAATGAGGAGCTTGGTTTATTTCTTGAAAAAAAAATAAAAGAAAGAGTAACTTTTTACAAAAAAGCTCAATATATTTTAAGTAGCGAAGAATGCTTGAAGTATGATTTTAAATTTCAAATTACGAGGGGATAATTTTTAAAATTAATTTAAAATTTTTCCTCTCAATTTCAAAACAACCGAAACAATTATGAATAAAAAAGTGGGTATTTTAGGAGGTGGTCAATTAGGAAGAATGTTGTTGCAAGCTGCTGCAAATTATACAGTAGAAACTTATGTTTTAGAAAACGATGAAAGCTGCCCTGCTGCTCACTTGTGTCATCATTTTACAAAAGGCGATATTAAAGATTTTAATACAGTTTACAACTTTGGAAAAAACTTAGATGCTATTACAATTGAAATTGAAAATGTAAATATTGAAGCATTAGAAAAATTAGAAACCGAAGGCATTATCGTTATTCCAAAACCATTGGTTATAAGAACTATTAAAAATAAAATTCTTCAAAAACAATTTTATCAGGAACATGCAATACCAACAGCAGCATTTGCAGTTACAAACAACAAAAATGAAGTGCTACAATTTTCCTCTTTTTTCCCTGCTGTACATAAATTAGCTGAAGGTGGTTATGATGGAAAAGGAGTTCAAATTTTAGAAAACGAAAATGAAATAGAAAAAGCATTTAACACACCTGCTGTGCTTGAAAAGTGTATTAAAATTCAAAAAGAAATTGCCATTATAATTGCAATTAATGAAAAAGGTGAAACAGCTATATATCCTGCTGCTGAAATGATTTTTGATTCAGTTTTAAATTTATTAGATTATCAACTTTCGCCTGCAAAACTTCAAGAAAAAGATTTATGGAAAGCCGAAGCTATAGCTTTATCAGTAGTAAAAAATTTAAAAAGCCCTGGTATTTTTGCTGTTGAATTATTTATTGATAACAACGAAGATGTTTTAGTAAATGAAACTGCACCACGTGTACACAATAGTGGTCATCATACCATTGAAGCAAATTATTGCAGCCAGTACGATATGTTGTGGAGAATTTTATTGCAGCTTCCTTTAGGTAATACAAAACCTATTGTACCCTCTGCTATTGTAAATATTATTGGAGCTGAAAATTATGTTGGTGCTGTGCAATACGAAGGCTTAAACGATGTGCTAAAAATGGAAAATGCTTTTGTGCATTTGTACGGAAAAAAAGAAACCAAAGCAGGAAGAAAAATGGGGCATGTTACCATCATAAGTTCAGACTATACAGACCTTACACACAAAGCCAATATTATAAAACATACCTTGAAAGCGAAAAGTTGAAAATAAATGTTTTAGCATAAGTTTGCACAATATATATATTTGTTATGATGCCAAATTTTTTAAGCAGCTTATTTAAGAACCAAAATTACAATGCCGATAACTTTTTTTTAATTGCAGGACCTTGTGTAGTAGAAAGTGAAGAAATAACTTTTGAAATTGCAGATAAAGTAGCTGCTATTTGTAAAAAATTTGAAGTGCCTTATATTTTTAAAGCAAGTTATAGAAAAGCCAATAGAACAAGTGCAAATTCTTTTACAGGCTTGGGCGATGATATAGGATTGAACATTATAAAAAAAGTGGGTTCTACTTTTAATCTTCCTGTTTTAACAGATGTACATGCACACGATGAATGTGCTTTAGCTGCTGAGTTTGTTGATGTTTTACAAATACCTGCTTTTTTATGCAGACAAACAGATTTACTACAAGCTGCTGCTGCTACTAATAAAATTGTGAATGTAAAAAAAGGGCAATTTCTTAGTGGAGAAAGTATGCAATTTGCAGTAGATAAAATTAAAAAAGCGGGTAACAATAAAGTAATGCTTACTGAAAGAGGTACTACATTTGGTTATCAGGATTTAGTTGTAGATTATAGAAATATTCCTTGTATGCAGCAATTTGATACTCCTGTAATTATGGATTGTACACATAGTTTGCAACAACCTAATCAAACATCAGGTGTTACAGGTGGTAATCCTAAACTTATTGGTACAATAGCAAAAGCAGCAATAGCAACTGGTGCAGATGGTTTGTTTATAGAAACACATCCTAATCCATCAGTAGCAAAAAGCGATGGTGCTAATATGCTACCCTTGCATTTATTAGAAAATTTGTTAGAACAATTAATAAAAATAAGAAAGGCAATTATTTAATAAAAGAAAGATTGCCTTTGGCGAAATAGCCCCAACTTACTTTTTCATAAATACAATAGTTAAAAAAATATACAGCAAGCAAATGTTGTAAAAAGGCACTTCTGTTGCTTTTTGATTTTAATCTTTTTAGAGTTGTAAATAAATGTGTAAGTTTTCTAACCAATAAACCTACACTCTATAATTCATAATTCTGTAATATTGTACACAATTTTATATGAATTGGAGTAGTGTGTTTTGATGCTAATGGTTGAACTCCTTTAATAACAAGGCAACAATGCTAACAGAAACCAAAGTATTTAACCCATTTCCAGGACTGCGTTCATTTGAAGAAAATGAAGACTTGTTGTTTTTTGGAAGAGAAAAACAAGTAACAGAATTGGTAAAAAAATTAAGACAGGTAAAATTTCTTGCAGTAATAGGTTCATCGGGTAGTGGTAAATCTTCTTTAGTAAAATCTGGTCTTATTCCTTCTTTACATAGTGGTTTTATGTCTGGTGCAGGCTCTAATTGGAAAGTTTGCACATTTCGTCCAGGCAATAACCCTATTGGCAATATGGCAAAAGCCCTTACAGAAAATGAAATTTTATACAATAATATTCAAACAGAAGAAGACAAGTTTACTTTTTCAGCAATTACCGAAAGTACTTTAAGAAGAAGCAGCAATGGGTTGGTAGAAGTGTATAAACAAAGTGGTATTGATTCAAAAAATAATTTACTCTTTCTTGTAGATCAGTTTGAAGAAATTTTTAGATTTAGTAAATTAGAAAAAGATGCCAAAGAAGGCAAGAGAGATTCTATTGCTTTCATCAATTTATTATTAAAAGCATCTGAACAAAAAGAATATCCTATTTATGTTGTATTTACCATGCGTTCAGATTTTTTGGGCGATTGTACAGAGTTTAGAGGATTGCCAGAAGCCATAAATGAAGGGCAATATCTTGTACCCAGAATGACAAGAGAAGAAAGACGTGAAGCTATTTCAGGTCCAGTAGCTGTAGGTGGTGCAACTATTACACCTCAACTTTTAAATCAATTATTAAATGATGTAGGCGATAATCCAGACCAATTACCCATACTTCAACATGCTTTAATGCGAACCTGGGATGTGTGGGCTTCAAAAAATAATCCTGATACACCTATTGACATTGCAGATTATGAAGAAATAGGCACTATGGCAAATGCTCTTTCTCAACATGCAGAAGAAGCATTTAATGAGTTAGACACTGAAAGAAAAAAACAAATTTGTGAAAGCCTTTTTAAATCCTTAACAGATAGAGGTAGCGATTCAAGAGGAATAAGACGACCGACAAAGCTTAGCGAAATTTGCAAATTAGCTAATGCCAATGCCAATGAAGTAAAAGAAGTAATAGAAGTTTTTAGAGCCCCTGGTAGAAGTTTTTTAATGCCTCCTTCCAATATTCCCATTACAGAAGAAAGCATTATAGATATTTCTCACGAAAGTTTAATGCGATGCTGGACAAGATTAATAAATTGGGTAGAAGAAGAAAACCAATCTGCAGAAATTTATTTACGCCTTTGCGAAGCTGCTAACTTGTATGAATTAGGTAAAGGAGGTTTGTGGCGTGATCCTGAATTACAACTTGCCTGGAAATGGAAAGAAGAAGCAAAACCAAATACCACTTGGGCTTCTCGTTACAACAACTATTTTGAAAAAGCAATTCTTTTTTTAGATTACTGTAAACAACAAAGCGAACTTGAATTGCAGCATAAAGAAAAAATGCAAAAGAAAAGGCTTAGAAGAGCAAGAGTAATTGCAATTTTTATTTCCTGCATAGCCTTATTAGCATTTCTGTTAGCCATTTATTCCTTTGACCAACGTAACAAAGCCAACAAACAAAAATTAGTTGCTATTAATAAAACACAAGAAGCAGAAAAAGAAAGAAAAAATGCTTTGGTTCAACAAAAAGTTGCTGAAGAAAATGCTACTGAAGCAGATAAACAAAAAAAAGCTGCTGAAGAAAACGCTGAAGAAGCACTAAAACAAAAAGCAGAAGCAGATAAACAAAAAAAGGCAGCAGAAGCAAACGCAGAAGAAGCTTCTAAACAAAAAATAATTGCTGAAAAGCAAGCACAGGAAGCAGATAAACAAAGAAAAACTGCAGAAGCCAATGCAGAGGAAGCTAACAAACAAAAGAAGAAAGCAGAAACAGAAAAAATAGAAGCAGATAAACAAAGAAAAACTGCAGAAGAACAACGAAAAATTTCGAATAGATTAAAAGAATTAGCAGATGCAAGAAATTTAGCCAATCTTTCAATGTTTAAATTTAGAGCTGGCAACAAAACAGAAAGTAAAAACTTAGCCATTCAGGCATTTGAATTAAACAAAGAAAACAATGGACCTAAACAAGTAAGTGAAATTTATGCAGCCTTACACAGCAATTGGACAGATGCTATTAATCATAAAAATCAAGCATCGTACCACACCTATCCAGTAAAATGTATAATAGGAAAACCTGAAGGAAATATTGTTTTTACAGCAGATGAATCTGGAGTAATTTATACAGCAAAAGCAGAAGAAGGAATTATTAAACCCTTAGGAAATTCTATCAATATAAAAGAAGATGTAAGAGCCATGATAGTATCTCAAGATGCTTCAAAACTAATTGTAGCAACGGCATCTGGCAAAGGATTTATTTTTGAAATTTCAAAAAGCAATACACTTACCAAACAAGCAGAATTTAGTTTTTTGGGCATTGCAAAAAACATTGCATCAATTAATAAAAATAATTTTATTGTATTAAGCGATAAAGAAATTACAAAAGTTTCTTTAGAAAACACCATCTTAAAACAAGAAAAAAAATCAAGAACAGATTTAACAGCTTTGGTTGTAGGCAATAAATCAGGTAAAATTTATACAGCAGGAAATAATAAATTTTTTATTTACAACTCTTACGAAGATTTAATAAATAACAAAGCAGCACAATCCTATACATTGCCTTCAAAAGCAGTAAGCATTGATGTAAGTGCAGATGAAAATTTTATTGCTGCAGGAACTTATGATGGCTCTATTTGGATAAAAGAAAACAATACAACAGCAACACCATCTATACATGCTTTACAAAAATCGAGAGTAAATAGTGTAAAGTTTAATAAACTAAATAGTGGTATTTGGCAAGTAGCTGCTGCAAGTGCAGATCATACTATTAAATTATTAGATGTGCAACAAGCATTACTTCAAAAACCAACAGAAGATATTATTACACTAATTGAAGAAGGACATACAAAATGGGTGTATGACCTTTGGTATAGTAATGATGGCAAACATTTGTATTCGTGTGGTGAAGACAAAAAAATAATTGGCTGGAAAAAAACTATGGAAGATTTGTATAAAGCAATTAAATAAAATTGTCTTTAACATAAACTCAAAAACAAAAGCATTATGATAAAACATTGTATTATTGGTATAATAGGCTTGTTGCTATTAACAGCAACCAATATACAAGCACAGGAAACTTGTAATACTACCACTATTACAGAAGCAGAAAATTTATACAACATAGGGAGGTTTAATGAATGTATTTCAAAACTATCAAACTGTATTGATAAAGCAAATGGATTTAATTATGAAGATAAAATTCAAGCCTATCGTTTGCTCTCCATGTCTTATTTAGCAATAGATTCAACAGATTTAGCAGATGAAAGTATTAGACAAATTTTAATTCTCAATAACGACTTTACATCAGACTCAAGAGACCCAGAAAGATTTAGATACGAACTCAATAAAATTCGTTCTTCGCAACACATCAACATTGTATCTTCAGTGTCTAAAAAAGCAGAAGATATAAGAAGAGCTCCTGCAACCATTAATGTTATTACCAAAGATGATATTATTAAAAGAGGTTACACAGATTTGATAGAAGTGTTGGCAGATTTACCAGGCTTTGATATTTCAATGTTGTATGGTGTAAATTATGCCAATGCTTATCAACGTGGGTTAAGAACCACAACAATGGAAAAAACTTTATTGCTTATTGATGGTGTTGAAGAAAATGATTTATGGACAAACACTGCAGATATTTCAAGGCAATATCCTGTTACGAATATTAAAAGAATAGAAGTAATTTATGGACCTGCATCAACCATGTATGGACCTAATGCTTTTGTTGGTGTAATAAATGTTATAACCAAAGAACCAGAAGACATTATTAAGCAGGGAAAAAACTTTGGTGTACACTTAAATGCAGGTTATGGCTCTTACAACAGCAAATATGCTGATGTAACAGTAGCTTATAAGAAAAATATTTTTTCTGCAATTTTTACTGCAAGGCATTACAGCTCTGATAGGCATGATATGTCTTCTCAATCTTTTTTTGATTACGACCCCTCAGTGTATGATGGAGTAAATTATAAAAGCATTATGGATATTAAAACCAATGCTCAAGCTTATATAAATACAAATAATTTACCCTCATCGCATCCTTATTACACCATTTATTCAACAGCTGGTGTTGCTGATAGTATTGTGCTTACACAAGCAGGCATTAATGCTGCAAGGAACTTAGATAAATCTGCTTACAACAAAATAATTGATGGTAAAAAAGTTGGTTTTGCAAATCCTACATCACTTACATTAATCAATGGAAAAATTAATGTTGGAGGTTTTTCAATAAGTATGCAACACATATTTAAAAATGAATCTGCTGGTGCATTATACACTGATTTAGGTTATGCCATAAACAATGTTTATTGGATTCCCAAACGAACATCTATAACAGTTAAGTACGATAAAAAAATATCCAATAAACTTAGTTTTTCTTCTTTATCTAATTATAGAATACATGGTATTGATAATGATACAAGGGTTGCAGCATTATACAATTATTCAAGAAAAAATTTAGGCATTAAAGATTTAATTAAAGACAGTACACCTGGTTATAACATAACTTATTTTTTTCAAAACAATAAACAGTTTAGAACAGAAATGAAATTGCTTTATACACCTATGCAAAATTTTTATGTAATAGGTGGTATAGAATATCGCAACAGTCAATTACAGGGTAATTATTTAAACACTTCAAACAAATTAGATCCAGAAGAAAATGGTACTGCAAACACAGGAACTGTAATGGGTGGAAATCAATACAACATTAATGATATAGGTATTTATGCTCAAGCAAACTATAGGTTTGCAAAATATTTTGGAGTAACAGCAGGTGCAAGAGTTGATAACAATACCATAAGAAAACATGGAGGTTTTGGAACAGAAGTAAGTCCACGTTTTGTAGTTGATTTTGCAAAAGATAACTGGGTGGTAAAAGCAATTTACAGCAGAGGTATTATGAATGTTTCAAACTTTACAAAATTTGGTGTAACGGCTGGCAGAATTCCTAACCCAAATCTCGGTACAGAAAGTATTAAAAACCTTGAATTATTTGTAAGCAAAAAAATAAATAAAAATTTTACGATTGATGTAGATTTTTATCAATCATTCATTAAAGATGTAGTAGGTGTAAAAATTTTATCTCCAACCACATCGCAAAATCAAAACTTGGGAGAGTTTAAAATTTTTGGTATTCAAAGCAATCTTACTTACAACTACAAAAATTTAAGTGTAGTTTTAAATTACACTTACACCAATCCTAAGCAAACCATTGATGATGCTGGTAATCCATCAGATTTGTTAGTGGCTGATATAGCAAAACATCACATCAATGCAATAGTTAATTATACTCTTTTCAATAAATTAAATTTCAACTTTCGTCTAAACTATGTAGGAAATAAATTTGCTGGTACAGGAACAACTGTACCAACCAATCCTGAAACAGAATTTCCTGCATATACCATAGCAAATACAACCATTGGCTACACTTTTTACAAAGGAGCAACCATACAGTTGGTATGCAATAATTTGTTTAATACTTATTATTTTAATCCTGCTGGCAGGGCTGCTGATGGAATAAACAGTCCATCAAGTTTATTACAACCTGGCAGAAACTTTTTTATAAAACTGAATTATGAATTTTAATACATGAAATCAAAAGTTAAACATAATTCTACACTATTAAAAAATGTACAACAAATTGTACAAGCAAGGGTTTTTGTACACTCTGAAAATGTAAATGAAAAAGTTGTTGTAGGCAATCCTGCAAGTGTTGTTTTCTGTAAAGTAAATTTTCCTGAAGAAAAAACAATGCAACAAATTGCCATCAATGAAAAATCGCCTATGACTGCATTTGTGTTACAAAAGCACAGCAATAATTTTTCTATAAAATATTTTACACCTTCGGGAAACGAATTTGGTATTTGTGCTCATGCAACACTAATTGCATCCAATTTTATTTATGAAATTTATGGTTACGAAAAAATTTCATTTACAAAAGAAAATTTGAAATTAAACTTAGAAACTGTAAATAATATTTCAACAAAAAATAAAAATGTATCGCAAATAAAGCTACCAGCTTATATGCCTGTAACTATAGAAAACTCAAGGCTTAATGAATATCTTATAGCTTTATCATTAACCAAAGAAAATGTTACAGCATTTTATAAATGCAAAGAATTACACGATGAAATTATTGTATTAAATAACATTGAAGCTTTAAAAAAACTAAAACCCAACTTCAAAAAATTAAAAAAAATATTAGCTGCCAATAAAGTAAGAGGGCTTTTGGTTACAGCACTTTCAGATAACAAAAACATAGATTATGAAGTAAGAGTTTTTGCACCACATTTTGGCATAGATGAAGACATTTCTTGTGGTTCTGCAAACTGTTCTTTATTACCTCTATGGCATCATTTAAGCAAAGTAAAAGAAAACAAAGAGTATGTTATTCTTTGCCCTTATAATAGTTTAGAAAGCAATACAATTGGTGGACTTGAAATTGGTTTTTACGATGCAAAAAATAAAACAATAAGTATTGGTGGTGTAGTTAGTAAATAACATTTAGCAACAATGAAATATAATATAACAGTACAAAATAACTTGTTGGAAATTGAAATAAAACAACCTAGTAAAAATGATATAAAAGCATTGGTAGAATTAAATGCTAAATGGCAATTAGCTGCATTAAATGGAAGCACCAAACAAGGCTTTTTATCTGGTGTTTTTAACGAACTTTTCTTTAACGAATTAATACAGAACAATGCAATAATGGCAGCATATTACAACAACAATATTGTAGCTTATATGCTTACAGCCAATCATTCTAATGAAGGCTTGTTGCAAGTGCATAAAGATGAAGTTGAAAAATTAAAAACAGAAAATAAAATTGAAAAAAATGCAACTGTTGCAGTAGGTATTCAAACTGCTGTAGAAACAGCATTTCATGGCAGTGGATTAATTGTATTAATGAGAAATGAATTTAGAGCTTTATTAAAAAATAGGTTTCAGTATTTATTTACAACTATTGCAAAAACCAACGAACGTTCTTTTGCTTCTGCAACAAAATATGGTTGGCAGGTTGTAGGCGATGACGAACATCATTACTTTTTAATTTTAAATGTTTAAAATAAATTAAGTGTCCATTAAAACCTTTATACAACGCTTTGTAGATGTTCGTTCTGATGAACGAAAGCCTGTAAGAATTTTATTTTTTCATTCGTTGTTGTTAGGGTTTTCTACTTCATTTTATTTTGTTGCAGCCAACAGTTATTTTATAAAAAAAGTAAACATAGCAGACATTCCTTATGCTTATATTATAGCAGGTATTTTAGGCTATTTATTAGTACAGTTTTTTAAAATTTTATTGCGAAAATTAGGAAGCATTTTTAGTTTATTTATTGTGCTTATTTTATTTGCTGTTACTTGTTTTGCATTGTATATTGGTCATTTCTTTTTAGATGAAACATCAACATTTACACTACTTTTAGCTTATGCAGGATTTATTTTTATATTTCCTTTTGCTGGGTTGTTTGTATTAGGATTTTCAGGTATTTGCTTACAGTTTTTCAATTTATCTCAAAACAAAAGATTGCTTGCTTTAATTGGCACAGGCGAAGTTATTGCCTCTATTATTGGGTATTTGGTTGTTCCTTTAATTACAAAATTTTTTGGTACTCCTGTTTATTTATTTTTATTCTCTGGCATACTTATTTTACTTTCTATTTTTCCTATTTATAACATTTATACGCTCAATAAATCTAAGTTTATAATTGTAAAAGGAACGAAGAAATCTAAGTTGTTTAATACAAAAATTTTTAAACAAGATAAGTTTTATAGAACCCTTGCCATTGTTGCATTTTTTTCAGTAATGGCAATCTATTTCTCAGATTATGTTTACTTAGTTTCTGTTCGTAGTTTATCTTCTTTATCAGGTATTGAAATTGCCAATATTGTGGCTGTATTATTTGGCATTATTAAAATTGGCGAATTATTGTTTTCTTTATTCTCATCTAATATTATAAGCACAAGAGGCATGAAATTTTCTTTGTTGCTGTTGCCTTTGGCATTGGTATTATTTTCAATACTTTCGGTAATATCTATTCTTTTTTTTAACGATGTTTTGTTATTTGTAATCATATTTTTTTTAATGGCAAAATGGAGTGATAGGGTTTTAAGAAAAGGCGTTTATTCTCCTTCTACAAAAGTGTTGTATCAAGTTACAGAGCCAGCAGAAAGAATACAATTACAAACCAACATAGAAGGAACCATAAGTCAGTTGTCTATTATTTTATCTGGCATTATTTTATTATTGGTTTCAAAGCTTCAAAAACACAACGACTCTACTTCTTTTTTTTATTCCATGTCTTTTATTTGTTTGTTTTTTTCTGTTGTATGGGCTTTGTTTGTGTTTTCATTATACAATGGTTATAAGAAAAAAATTCATGCTTATTTGCATACCATTCATAAACCTGCTTATGCAATGCAGCAAAAAAATATTGCAACAATGTTCAATGATTGGTTGAATAGCCAAGAGCAAATTTTATTGGAACAAGAAAAAGATTTCGCAAAAAATATTTTTGAAAATGACTTTAAAAATAATACTCTAAGCAAACAACAAATAATACAGTTCTTAGCAGTTTATAACCCCTCATTACAAGGTTTTTTAAATAATACAGATGAAAATTTGTTGCAGAAAAAAATAGTTCGTTACTATTTTTCCAACGATAATTTTTTTAATAAAATATTAATCATTCGATTTTTAGAAACAACAGAAGCAATAAAAAAATTTAATCTTTTGTATGAATTATACGAAGCAGCAGATTTTACTGTTAAGATAGAAATTTTTAAAGCTTTGAACCGATTAAATTTTGTAACAGACGAACACGATGCTTTTTATTTTACGCAATTATGCAAAACTTTTGTTTCAGAAATTATTTGGGCTGAATTAGCCATAAGCGATATTGCTCATATACAAAACAATCAACTTGTAAATTGTTTAAAAGAATATTCTGTTGCTTGTAAAAATCATTTATTAGATATTTTAAAAGTTATACATGGCAACGAAAGTATTTTGGTTGTACAACAAGTATTAAACGAAGCTGATGAAGCAACAGAAGGAAATATTTTTGCTGTAGAATTGTTAGAAAATATTCTTCAACAACGACTAAAAAATATTATTATTCCTTTGTTTGAGCCAATACCACAACAATTACGCTGGAATAAATTAAGTAAGTATTTTAATATTTATCACTTATCAGATGTAGAAAGATTGAAAGAAATTTTGCTAAGAGATTTTAAATTAATACATATCAAAATCAAACAAGAGGCACTATTAAATTATTACACCCTTACTCAAGACGAAAACATTATTGCTGCTTTTGCTTATAGTAAATTAGAAGAATTACAAGCCTTTGCCAATAAAATAAAAAGCAACACAGATAACAATTCTTATCTTTTAAAATCTAAACTTATAGAAGATTTAAACTTAAATAAATTATTCAACACACAGTACTTACAATACTTAATGAGAGATGCAGTTGCAGTAGAGCAAAAAAATGCAAAACAAAACACCAACCATCAACACACTATTGAAAAAAATATTTTTGAACATATTTTGAAAATAACCAACACCTCTAACAAACAAAGAGCAAGTATAGATATGTTAAGTTTAGGAATTTTATTTCAATTAAAATATTAGCATTAAGTAAAAAACATTTACTATGCTTTCATCAATGCAATAAATAAATTGATTGATGAATATTTTAGCATTGTTAATTAAAATTTTGGTGCATTAAAACTTCACTTCAAGAATGTAAGGAAGCATAGCTCTCCATGTAGGCCAATCATGATGAATATCTGGACCCCAAATATCTAAATCGTGCCAAATATCTTTATCCCAAAGTACTTGGCTAAATTTTTTATTGGCTTCAGGGTCTTCATAATTTCCACTTCCTGTAGCAATATGTATGTGATGGCTTGCTTTAATTTTTTCTAAATACCAACTATCATTCAAATTTGGAATGTAATGATAAGGGCTATTAAAATACACTTGTTCGTCCCAAAAGCCTTTGGTGTATTCTGTTAAATCATATACGCCACTCATGCTTATACAACCATTAATAATATCTGGTCGTTTTAAAAATAAATTCATGCTGTGCAATGCACCAAAACTTGCACCACTTGTATAAATAAATGTATCGCTACTTGTAGCTTTTCTTATATAAGGAATGACTTCGTTAAAAACATAATTGTTGAATTGATTATGACGAATAGCTTTATGTTCTGGCTGTATTTCATTATTCAACCAACTTTCGTTGTTAATACTGTTAATGCTAAACACTCGTACTTTTCCTGAATTAATTAAAGGAGCTAAGGCATCTATCATTTGAAAACGTTCGTACTCTAAATAATCTGCAGCAGCCGTAGGTACTAATAAAACAACAAACCCTGCATTACCATAAGATACTATAGGCATATCTTTATTAAGTGAAGGGCTAAACCAAGAGTCAGTAAACTTATCCATAAAAGTTAGTTTTTTAATGTAAGAGGAAATTTTTATGATGCACTTATTCTTTGCAATTTATTGATAAATATTTTATGAAAATAAATTTTCTTCCTAAAAAAAAATATTTTACTGAAAACTATTTTTCAGGTGTAGTATTTTTTGTAGAATTATTTTTAGGCAAAGGTTCATTTTTCCAGTTAGGATTGTATTTCACAAAAGAACTAAGCCAAATGCTTCTTGCTAAACGCATAAATAAAGGTTGCATTAAAACAAGTAATGAAATTGAAATTCCTAACCACCAAAAAATACTATTGTTTTTAAAAGAAACGCCAAATAATACAGAACATGCAACAAAAGTGGTAACAAAAAATGCTACTGATAAAGCATAACTAACATAGCCTGTACCATAATAAAAACCTAATTCAATTTCTGTTGGTTGCCCACAAACAGGGCAATGTTCATTCATGGCAAGATTATTTTTTAAATCGTACGCATTCTTTGATACAAAAATATTACCCTCTCTACAACGAGGGCATTTGTTTTTTAAAATAGCTGAAATATTTTTTAATTCTTTCTTTTGATTCATAGCTGCAAAACTAATTTATAATTACTGAAGTACTTTTTCCATTTGAATACTTCGTGAACCTTTAACAAGAAAATAAGTGTTTTTGAAATTATTATTTTGAAGCCATTGTGCTGCTTCTAAAGCTGTATCAAAATATATATAGTGGTGCTGTACATGAGCAAAATTTCCTCCTGTAAGTACTACATTTTTCCATTGATATTGCTCCAGCATATTTACAATATTTTGATGCTCTGCAATGCTATCTTTTCCAAGTTCCATCATAGCTCCAAGCATTACAACTTTATCATTTGCTTGCAGAGCTACAAAGTTTTCAATAGCAGCTTTCATGCTCGATGGGTTTGCATTGTAAGCATCTAAAATAAAATGATTAGAGCCTTGTTGTATTAGCTGACTTCTGCTATTAGATGGAGTATAGTTTTCAATAGCAATTTTAATTTTTTGTAGTGGCACTTTAAAATAAATTCCTGTAGCAACAGCACATAAAATATTGGGTAAATTGTAACTGCCTACTAACTGTGTTTTTATTTCTATAGTTTCATTGTCAATTTGTGTAACTATTGTTAAATAAGGGTTTGAAGATGTAACCTTGCCTGTAACAATACCATTTTTTGTTCCATATTTTATAATGTTTGGAACATTTTTACTCATTTCATGCAAGTAAGAATAATCGTCAAATAAAAAAATAGTGCCCTTGTTTTTTCTAATAAAATCGTACAATTCTCCTTTGCCTTTTCTAATGCCTTCTTCGCCACCAAAACCTTCTAAATGTGCTTTACCACAATTTGTAATAATACCATAATTGGGTAAAGTATAGCTGCAATAACTTTCAATTTCTTTTTGATGATTAGCACCCATTTCTATTACAGCCATTTCAGCATCTTTTTTTATACTTAATAATGTAAGTGGCACGCCAATATGATTGTTTAAATTTCCTTGTGTAGTATAGGTTGTATAGTGTGAAGCTAAAACTGTACTAACCAATTCTTTGGTGGTAGTTTTTCCATTGCTGCCTGTTATAGCAATAAAAGGAATATTAAATTGCTCTCTGTGAAATTTTGCTAATTGTTGCAAGGTGTGTAAAACATTATCAACAACAATAATTCGGTTGTTGTTATTGCTAATTGATTCATCAATAATGGCATAAGCTGCTCCTTTTTCTAAAGCTTCTAAAGCAAATAAATTACCATTAAAATTTTCTCCTTTTAATGCAAAAAAAATACTATCCTCTTTTATTTTTCTAGTATCTGTTGATATAAATGGATGAAGTAAAAAAATGTTATAAAGCTCTTGTATATTCAAAGTAAATAGTGTTGTTTAGTGGTTTGTCAAATTTAATAAAATGTATTTTAGGGTGTAATTTTATTGTTTTGTTTCGTTGTAAATTTTTTCAATTATTTCCACAGTTTTCATGCCTTCAAAAGCATTAGTGCTAATGGTTGCCTTGTTATTTAAAACATCTATTACATTTTCATAAATCTTATGATGGTTACTCATAGATCCTTTGTAAGAGCCATAATTATTGGCTTCGTTGCCTTTTGGTAAAATTCCAAAATCGTAATTTTTTACTTGAGCATATTCTAACACATTCAAATATTCGCCACCAATTTTTACTGTTCCATTTTCGCCAAACAATGTAATAGAACCTTCCATATTTTTTTCAAAACTATTTACAGTATAATTGATAGAGCCTATTACGCCATTTTCAAATTCTACCAATACAATACCTGTATCTTCAAACTCTATGCTTTGTTGATGAGCAAAATTTTTTGTTATGGTTTTTATTTGTTTTACATCGCCCAACATCCAGTATAGTAAATCTATAAAATGACTGAATTGTGTAAACAATGTTCCTCCATCTATGTTTTTTGTGCCTCTCCAATTATCTGTATAATAAGCATCATCTCTATTCCAAAAACAGTTCAACTGAAAGCTAAATAATTTTCCTAATACTCCTTGTTCCAAAGCTTTTTTTACAGCCTGTACAGGAGGATTAAATCTATTTTGTTTTACAATAAATAAATGTTTTTGGTGCTGTTCAGCCGTAGCTATCATGGTTTTGCAATCTTGTGAGTGTATTGCCATTGGCTTTTCACAAACTACATGACAGCCTACCTGTAAGGCTTGTATTGTATGTTGTGCATGCAAACCATTGGGTGTACAAATTGCAACAACATGGGGTTGATGATGTAATAATAAATCTTCTATATTTTGGTAATAGGGTATGTTGTATTTTGAAGCTAATTGCTTAGCTTTATTTTCATCAATATCACATACAGCAATTAATTTACCTACATTGTTTATATGCAAAGCATGGCGTTCTGCTATTCTGCCACAACCAATAATTGCAAATGTTATTTCTTTATTCATTGTTGTTAAAACGCTATTGAAACATTGTTTCGGCAGTTATTAAATTTTCAGGTTTACCTACATCAATCAGTTTTGTATTGCTATAATTAAAACACTGAATATTATTTTCTGCTGCAAGGCTTAAATAAATATCTATCATCGAAAACTTTCCTTCCTGTTGTATTACGTCAAAAATTTTTTTGTTAATGATGTGAATACCGCTGAAAGCTTTTGTATGCAAGGTATTGCATGCTCTTGGTAATTTTTGCTCTCCTGTTGTAGTATTTTCCCAGCCACACAATCTGTTATTATCATCTACTAACAAATATCTTGATGATTTTCTTTCTGAAACAGCCAGTGTTGCCAATGCTTTCGACTGAAAATGACAATCAATTATTTCATTCAAGTTTGCATCTGTAAGCATATCAACATTCATCAATAAAAAATTTTCAGTATCATTAAAATACCATGCAGCTTTTTTTAAACCTCCACCAGTTTCTAAAACTTCATTGGTTTCATCGCTAATAGAAATTGTACTCCCCCAACCTTTATTTATTTTAATTGTATCAATAATTTGTTCTGCAAAATGATGCACATTTACAATAACATTTCTTATTTCAAATTGTTGTAAATATTCAATATTTCTTTGCAATAAAGTTTTTCCATTTACAACAGCCAATGCTTTAGGATGCTTATCAGTAAAAGGTTTTAGCCTTGTGCCTAAACCTGCAGCTAATAGCATTGCTTTGGAAATAGAGTTATTGTTCATGTATTTTTTATTCAGTTTTTTAACCAATTATTTTCATTGGTATGATGTACGATAACTTTTAAATTGTACTTATTTCTTAAATGTCTTGCTGTTTGCTCAGCAGCATAAACGCTTCTATGCTGACCACCAGTACATCCAAAATTAATTACTAAACTTTCAAAATTTCTGCCCAAATAATTTTCAACATTTGTATCAATTAAATCCCAAACACTATTTAAGAAAACAGGCATTTTGGTATTTTGCTCTAAAAAATCTTGCACAGGCTTATCTTTTCCTGATAAAAACTTATACATTTCTTGTCTGCCAGGATTTAATATGCCACGCATATCAAATACAAATCCTCCACCATTTTCACTTGTATCTTCTGGTATTCCTTTTTTATAACTAAAACTATTTATAGTAACTCTTAAAGGAGTTTGTTCGTTGGCTTGTGGAGGCGTAAATTTTTCAATAATTTCAGTACTTGTAATCGTTTTTAAAACTCTGTCAAATTCAGGTGTGCTAATGCCAACTTTTTTATTTTCAAGAAAATATTTTAAGTTTAATAAACCCAAAGGAATGCTTGTTAAAAAATGTGCTTTTCTTTCAAATAATCCTCTAAAACCATAAGCTCCCAAAACTTGCAATAATCTTAATAATACATAACCATTATATTGATTGATGAATGTAGAACGTTCTATTTTTTGTTGTAATAATTTTTCTGCTTCATCAATATAATACAGTAATAATTTTTCTTTCCAATCGTTGCTTAATGCAGCTTTTGCTTGCCATAATAAAGAAGCAACATCATACTGCAAAGCTCCCTTCATGCCTCCTTGAAAATCTATAAAAGAAACCGAGTTGTTTTTTATCATAATATTTCTGCTCTGAAAATCTCTGAACATAAAATATTTGTGTTCGCAAAAAGATAAATAAGTACTAAGGGCATCAAAATCTTTCAACAAAGCTTGTTTGTCGTAAGGAAGTTTTAAGGTATCTAAAAAGTAATATTTAAAATACAGTAAATCGCTTAGGATTGCTTCTTTGCCAAATTCTTGTGCTGTTAAGCAAAGGCTGTAATTCAACTCTGTATTACCTTTTATTTGAATAGCTGCTAAGTTTTGTAAACTTTTTTTATATAAATTGAAAATATTTTCGGTTTGTCCTTCTGCTTCTAATTTGTTTAAAAGGCTTTCTGTGCCTACATCTTCTTGAATATAAATTGTATAATCATTATTAACACAAAAAATTACTGGTACAGGTAATTGCATTGCTTTAAAATGACGAGCAAAAGCAATAAAAGTTTTATTTTCCTGAATGTTTAAATTATAGGTTGCAATAAATGTTTGAGTATTAAAAAATATTCTGTAATAAATTCTATCACTGCCACTTTGTTGCAACTTCTCTATTGTATCGGCATGTTTTCCATTCCAATTTGTAAAAAGTTGTTGAATATTTTCAATAATAAAATTCATAGATTTATTTGTGTGCAACGAAAGTAACATCATTTATATAAATACAAATTTTAGCTTGCACAATAACGACATTCTTTTAAAAGATAAAAAAACAGATAAAAACATTTGTCTGATTGAATTTTATTGTTATTATTGCAGCACCTGTAAAAAGGTAAAAAAAGATACAATGAGTAAAAAGCAATTATATACACTTGAATATAAAGTAAGGTGTTCACCAACAATTCTTTTTGAATTTTTGAGTACTCCATCTGGTTTGCAAGAATGGTTTGCAGATAAAGTAGATGAATGGGAAGGAGAATTGAGTTTTGCTTGGAGTGGTGGTACTCCAGATAAAGCAACTATTGTAAGCATGGAGCAAGATAAATATGTACGTTATCGTTGGTTGCATGCCCCTAAAGACGAATATTTTGAATTTAAAATTGCCAAAACAGAAATTTCCAATCAAACTATTTTAATAATTGCTGATTTTGCCGAAAAAGCAGATATTAAAGATCAAACTCAACTTTGGGATTATCAGGTAAAAGAATTATTGCATAGATTGGGAAGTTAGTTTTTTGAGTTTTAATTCTTCATTCCAAATTTTATCTAAAATATTTTTTCTTTAAAAATAAAGTTAAGCAACAGTAGTGTTTTTGTAATATTGCTTAATAGGTTTTATTTTTAAATTACTGTACTATTTTCTTTTTTACAAAAAACAGATTATGAGTTTTCAAAACAAAACAGTATTCATTACTGGTGCAAGCAGAGGCATAGGAAAAGCTATTGCACTTAAATTAGCAAAAGAAGGAGCAAACATTGTAATAGCTTCAAAAAGTGTAGAAGAAAATCCAAAACTTGGAGGAACCATTTTTACAGCAGCCAAAGAAATTGAAGCAGCAGGAGGTAAAGCATTGCCTGTACAAACAGATATACGATTTGAAGATCAAATTATTAATGCAGTTAATAAAACTGTTGAAACATTTGGTGGTATTGATATTGTAATCAATAATGCATCTGCCATACAGCTTACAGGTACTGCACAAACAGAAGCTAAACGATTTGATTTAATGCACAACATTAATGTTCGTGGAAGTTTTTTAGTAGTGCAACATTGTTTGCCTTTTTTAAAGAAAGGAAGTAACCCACATATTCTTACACTTTCGCCACCCATTAATTTTGATATAAAATGGTTAAGCCCTCATATTGCTTACACCATGAGTAAATACAATATGAGTATGATGGCTATTGCCTGGTCGGAAGAGTTTAAAAAATATGGAATTGCAAGCAATGCACTTTGGCCTCAAACAACTATAAATACTGCTGCTGTTTTAAATTTATTAGGTGGCGAAGCCTTAGCAAAAATGAGTAGAACAACAGATATTTTAGCAGATGCAGCTTATTACATTTTATCTAAAGAAAATTTACAATATACTGGCAATACTTTTATAGATGAAACTGTTTTAGCCAATGAAGGCATTACAGATTTAGACAAATATGCAGTAGTGCCCAATTGTACATTATACAAGGATTTGTTTTTATAGTTTTTACAATTTTATGACTTTTATAAGCACTAATTTTTCTTTTTAAAAAAATTACCTTTTATATATTTGTACATAAAATTTTTGTTTGGTTATGCAATTACAAGCAGTTGATGTTGTAAGCAACATTTCTCCAGAAGATTTTAAGCAAAAGTATTATAACACTGCAACGCCAGTAGTAATTAAAGATTTAGCTAAGCAGTGGCCTGCTTTTACAAAATGGAACTGGGATTATTTTAAAGAATTGGTAGGAAACCAAAAAGTTGCCTTGTACAACAATATAAAAAGCGATGCTTATACACCAATTAATAAAGCTGATGATTATAAAACATTTGGTGAGTATATTGATATGATAAAAGCTGGTCCAGCAGGATGGCGAATTTTTCTTTTTAATATTTTTGATTATGCACCAAAGTTGAGAGAAGATTTTACATGGCCCGAACAATATGCAAAAGGTTTTGTAAAAAGATATCCTATGTTGTTTACAGGTGGAGAATCCTCAATTACACACATGCACTTTGATATAGATTTGAGCCATA
>Ga0116193_1001257_pt1 | contig 21570 bp, 18 predicted proteins | sample AD_UKC115_MetaG_FD_89892 | JGI IMG/M metagenome (GOLD analysis project Ga0116193, IMG submission 89892) | Active sludge microbial communities of municipal wastewater-treating anaerobic digesters from Hong Kong - AD_UKC115_MetaG | ecosystem: Engineered > Bioreactor > Anaerobic > Digestate... | reverse complement strand
CCAAGCGAGGTTCCGGTTGTCGCAAGGACAAAGGAGAACTCCCCGACCTGGGCAAGGGAGATCCCGGTCATCACACAGGCCCGGGGGGCAAGACCTGCCAGCAGGGATGCAAGAGTTCCGGTCGCATATTTGACTCCGATGACCAGCAGGACCAGCTCTGCAATAATAAGCGGGTTTTCTATGAAGAACTGAAGGTTAAAGATCATCCCGATGGATATGAAGAAGAAACTGGTAAACAGATCCCGGAACGGGAGGATACTGGACATCGCATGGGTGCTGTACTCCGACTCTGATATGATAATACCGGCAAGGAATGCACCAAGGGCCATCGACAGCCCGAACTCACTGGTCAGGTATGCAACGATAAGACAGGTCCCCATAACGATGAAGAGGAACATCTCACGATTCTTGAGCCTGGCCGCATGAAGGAGAAGAGCCGGGACCACATACTTTGCAGCAACATACACCACCGCGATGATGACAAAACTCCCGATAAGAAGCCGGGCAAGGGAGACATCCGTATCAGTTGTGCCGGCAAGGACGGGGGTAATCATGACCATGGGAATGACGATCAGGTCCTGGAAGATGAGAATACCAAGCGTTGCCCTCCCGTGCGGACTATCAACCTCCATCCGGTCAGCAAGCACCTTCATCACGATGGCCGTTGATGACAAGGAGACCAGCATCCCCCAGAAGAAGGCATGGGCAAGATCCATCCCGGTAATCTGCATCAGGGCGGTGAAGATGAGAATGGTAGATAATACCTGAACCATCCCCCCGATAAGGACATATCGCCTTGATTTGAAGATCCGTGATACGGAAAACTCAAGACCGATGGTAAACAGCAGAAAGATGACCCCAAGTTCTGCAAAGAAACTGATAGACTCTTCATTGGTGATAAGGCCAAGACCGGACGGTCCTGCCAGAAACCCAGCGATTAAAAATGCAACGACTGAGGGGATCTTTACCCGGTACAGGACGATGAGGAGGAGGACGGCGATGAGAAATACCACCACAATCCCGGTGAATAGAGTTGCTAACTGCCCTTCCATGAACTGACCTATCATGGCACCTGATACCACTAGGTTCTTTTCATCATACGGCAGATCATCAGAGGAGCATGCAGCAGGGTGAAGGGCGGATCGCCGGTGCAGCAGATGTCGGGGGAACCAATACCCGTGTCGGGCTGGTTCGTGAGGACGGAAAGGTTGTAAGGATTGAGAAATTTCCAACGCCGAACAAAGGGAAAGCAGAGGACATACCTCTGGCTATTGCCCGGGCCCTCATGGATATTGCAGGAGATATCCCCCTTGCCGGTCTTGGCATTGCTGCTGCAGGGCCGCTCAATATCAGGGAGGGGATCCTTGACCATCCCCCGAACATCCCCTTTGACTTCGTCCCGATTGTTGCCCCCCTCAAAGAATCAACCAACCTTCCGGTGATATTCCAAAATGACTGCCGGGCAGCCGTTCTGGGTGAGGTCTGTGCCGGAGGGGCCAGAGGATATGAAACCGTTGTCTACATCACCATCTCAACCGGAATCGGGGGCGGAATATGTACCAATGGAAAGGTCATCACCGGCCGGGGAGGAAACGCAGGGGAGATCGGTCATTTCCCGGTTGATACGACGTATAATCTCACCTGCACCTGTGGTCTTTCTGGTCACTGGGAAGGGTATGCTTCAGGGAGAGGAATTCCATTCTTTTTCAGGGAGTGGTGTACCGCACATGATCTTCCCTGTATTTATTCAACGACACCCGAAATTCTCCGGTTCTCAGCTACTGATCCCCGATATGCTGGATTTCGGGATGCCCTTGCACAAGTGAATGGCCGGGGACTCTCATCGGTGATTGTCGCCTATGATCCTGACTGTATCATCCTTGACGGAACGGTCATCCAGAGGAATCCAGACCTGCTTGACCAGGCACTTGTCTATACTGACCGGTACCTTGACCTCCCACCCTGCATATTCAGCCCCCTGAACGGAGATGCACCACTTATTGGTGCTGCGATGGCCGTATTTCATCCGAAGATGATTTAAACTGATTTAATAAAGCTGGAAAAGCTATTGAAGATTACGGAAAAACCGATGAGGGCAGCACACATTTTTGTCCTTCTCCTGCTACTTTGGATAACTCCGGCAGGGATGGGGGAAGAAACACAGGATGACATATCACCAGCACAGATCCAAAACCTCCTTGTCATCTACATGATAGCCGGTGATCTGGAGACAGAAACACAGTCAGCGACCATGAATATCGCGGAAATTCTTGACGGGTATGGCAAGACCAGCGAACAAAATCTCCAGATTGTTCTTGGGTACGGGGGATCAAAAACGCCAGGATTTGGTGGGATTACCTATGTCACCGTCAAAGAACTGATGGAGGATGCATCAGACGGTGTGATCGGAAATACTGAGGATGTCTTGTATCATGACCCGGATGCAGACATGGGTGATAAGAAAACCCTTGAGCACTTCCTCTCATGGATCGGAGAGAATTTCCCGGCTGACCGGAAGATCCTTGTATTCTGGGATCATGGCGGGGGGTATGACGGATTTGGTGTTGATGAGATCACCGACGGGCAACTCTCACTCACGGATATTTCGCAGGCACTTGAGGCATCCGGCAGTACATATGACCTTATCGGGTATGACGCCTGCCTTATGGGAGCGCTTGAAGTTGCCAAAGCCATGGAACCATACGGAATACTCCTGATCGGATCAGAAGAGACTGAACCAGGGACAGGATGGGAGTATGAAACCTGGATTAAAGCTCTTGGGGAAAACCCTGAAATTGGATTTGAGGAACTGGGGCAGATCATCGTTGATACATACATGAACAGGGATGATACTGGAAAAACCCTCTCGGTCATCGATCTTACAAAGATCCCTGCTCTCATTCAGGCATTGGACCGCCTTGGGACCAGTATGATGCCCTACACTGAGTCCATTGAAGGATACCGGGTTGTTGGAAAAGCATACCAGGTACCTGCCAGATATGGGTCAGACAACCGGGAAGGGGGAGAGACTTCAGTAGACCTCAAATCATTCCTGAAAGCTATCGGGAACCAGACCCCTGACCTTGCTGATGAGATAGCAGTCGTTACCACGCGTATTGATGAAACGGTCCTGTACCACCGGAATGATGAGTATGTGCCCGAATCTGGCGGACTGTCTATTATGTCCCCGAGCCGTATCACCCCTGACCTGTATGAGGAACTGGGTGATGATGCACGGATTACTCCGGGGTGGGACTCGTTCTTTGTAAATCTCCTCGAGATTTCAGGCCAGGACACTGAAAAACCGGAGATCATGAGATCTGATTCGGGGTTTCTTATTGAAGATCCGACAAACACCGCATCCGTTTATGCTGAGTATTACTATGCTGACGGGGACGAACTCATTCTCCTGGGTAATGAGCCACTTGACCCTGATGAGAACGGCGAGTACACCCTGCCTGAGTGGGATGGTCGGTGGTACTACCTGCAGGATATGAATAACGAAGACAACTATGCACTCCTCGGAATGAACTTTGAGTGCATTGTGCCATCAGGATCGGTGTTGTATACGTCAGAAATTGATCTGATCAGGGAATCACTCAATACTACCGCGGTGCTGAACATATATATCAATCCACAGACCGGTGAGACACGGCTTGTTGCCTGCCCGTATACAATCCGGCCAAATGGCATTATTCAGTTCTCACGGCAAAACCTTGACTTGGAACCGAATGATACGATGTATTCATATGCATGGAAAGTGGACGAAGATACCGAAACCGGTGGAGAGTGGGTTGAGATAGGTGCTCTCGATATATCCGGGAATACAAAACTTATCTATGACATCCTCCCGGACGGCACCTATGCCCAGGCACTCTATGCAGAATATGGGAACAAACCTGGTGTCTATGCAGGGATGCAGGTGTTCCAGATAGAGAATGGCGAGATAAAACTCGTGGAGAGTGAGACAAATATCACCGCATTGCAGGAACCTGAAGAGAATAACCAGTAATTTAATCCATTACGCAGGGAATACAGGAAAGAACATCTCCCTGATATGTCTCTTTTTTTTTATCATATCGGCAATTTGCATCTCCGCAGCAGCTGATGAAAACAGCACCCTGCTTATCGCTCTCTATGCATCTGGTGGAACCCTTGAGCAGGAGATGGGGCTTATCACCGATGATTTTACACAGGTGGTAAAGGGTGCTGAAAATCTCTCAGAGCGGATAACAATTCTTGCAGCATATGGTGGTACAGACAAACCCGGATGGAGGGGGATGACCATCGCCGGGCTTGACGACCTGAAAGCAGACCTTGCAGACGGGGAACTTGGCAACAGCAACCGGTCAATTCAAACGGTTCGCAATGCCAGTATGGGGGATCCTGAATCACTCGCATTTTTCCTCTCATACATCAACAAAAAGTATCAGTATGATCGGCTCTTCCTCATCTTCATTGGCCACGGGCAGGCATATACCGGGATGCTCTTTGACCAGAACCATGGCGACGACGGGCTGACCATCGACGATCTGACAAAAGGCCTTGGGTCATGGGATATCGACCTTGTCGGGTTTGACTCATGTATGATGGGATGCCTTGAAGTTCTCTCCGCTCTCTCCCCGTCTGCATCATACCTGATCGCCAGTGAAGAGGCAGAACCGGCAGATGGCTGGCCATATAAGCCTTGGATCTCATATATCAGTGCACATCCGGATGAATCGGTGGAGCAGTATGCAAAAAATCTCACCGACGAGTATATGAAGACCCCCGGTCAGGGAAAGACAATCGCACTCCTTAATCCAAAAGAGGCTGATTATCTCACCGAGCGGCTGGATCGGTTTGCAAAAGACCTTCATGCCCTTGCCGGAGATGAGGAGGGATGCAGGACTATAGCCTGCATTCTATCACAGACGCAGCAATTTGGCCGCACCGGAACCGGAGAACTCCAGGAGACGACCATGGATCTGTATTCCTTTGCAGATGAGGCAAGGCTTACTGTTCCCTATCTCTCAAAATCTGCAGAAGAAGTACGTGAAGGGATAAACCGGACGGTTATTTTTGCCCGCCATGATGCCATGGTCCCTGGTGCACACGGAGTTGCCATACTCTCACCAGTCCTCATTAATCCTGTATTTTACGAATATTACCGGGAAAGTGCATTTATTACTCCGTCATGGGACAGATTTCTTATCAGGTACCTGGGAGAATGCGGAGAAGACGGGAATATCACCGCTCTCTTCTGACCAGGAGCAGAGATCCGGTGATAAGTCCGAGTAGGATTGGGAAGATTGTGAGCGGAGTCTCTTTATGAGTGGATTCAAGTGCATTAATCTTTAGAAGGATCCCGGTCAGGTTTGGCTGTATCTCCATCGCTTTTCGGTAGGCATGCTCCGCTCCTGGGGTATCTCCGGCAAGTGCCAGCACATCCCCATACTGCTCATACACAAACCCTGACTGCTGATCGGATCCAAGAACGTCCCGATATAAAGCCAGCGCTTCAGCCTCCCTGCCTGCCCGGACCAGAGTCATCGCTTTTCCTTTTCTGACGAGGTTAGGATCAGATTCATTCAGGGAGACTGAATTCCAGACATCAAGAGCATCCTGATACCGCCCCATTTTTTCATATATCTCGGCAAGCCGGCCAAGCAGGGCCATATTTGTCGGATCAGCGGCAATGGCTAGCTGCAGGGACTGGAGTGCAGTCTCCGGATCGCCGGTTGTCACCAGATTCTTACTCTTTCCGGCAAGTGCCTGACTGTTCCTCGGGTCAAGCTGAAGCGCTGCTTCATACGCACCATCAGCCTCCTGTATCTGCCCAAGTCCGGAAAGACTGTTCCCTTTTCCTACCCATCCTGAAGCAAACAGGGGAGACATGGAGCAGGCTATCTCGAATACGCCCAGAGCTTCCTTGTATCTGGCAAGGTTATTCAGAGCAGTTCCCTTCCCAATCCAGGCTGATGAATCCATCCGGTTTAATGCGATGGCCTGTTCATATGCAGCAAGTGCCTCATCGTACCGCTTTTCCAGCATGAGGACATCGCCAATATTCTTCCAGACCGATGAATCTGTCTTGTTGAGCTTTAAAGCCATCTGAAATGCCCGGACAGCATTATCATACTCTCGCAGTTTCGTATACACCTGTCCAAGAGAGGTCCAGGCTTTCAGGTCGGTTGCGTCAAGGCTGATAGCAGCCTCATAGGCATCAATTGCATCGTCGTACCGCTCAAGATCTGCAAGAGCCATTCCTTTGTTCGTATATGCAATGGCATCTTTCGGGTTATAGGCAAGGGCCATCTCATAACTTTTCAGGGCATCCTCAAGGTTTCCAAGATTATACAGGGCATTTCCCTTGTTGTACCAGGCCTTACTGTCCTTACTGTCCTTTTGTAAAGCGATCTCATAGGCGGACACCGCTTCTTTAAAATTTTCCTGGTTGTAATGTGCATTTCCCTTTGCAAACCAGGTCTCCTCATTATCCGGGTCTATCTGGATGGCAGCATCATATGCCCTGATGGCATCCTCGTACTGCTTCTGGTCAGACAGAACATTTCCCTTTGCCATCCAGGCCTGTACATCATAGGGGTCAAGCTGAATTGCCACATCATATGCCGCATATGCCTCATTGAGCAGGTTCTTACTTAAGAGGGCATTTCCCTTATTGTACCAGTAATCAGAGTTCCGGGGATCAAGCCCGATGGCGACCTCATATGAGGCGATTGCTTCATCCACCTGGCCAAGTTTATAGAGTGAAACCCCTTTATTGTACCATGCCGCTGCATTCGAAGGATCCTGTTCAATTGCCCGCTCAAAATAGGAGATAGCTTCCTGGTACATTCCCTGGCTGTATAAGACATTTCCGTCTGATATCAGGTCATCAGACTGGGTGGCAAGAGCTGGCACGGTAAAAAGCAATACCACCAGTATGATGAAACCATGAACCTGACGTGGAATGGTCATATGCGAAGTTACTCCTGTTGTTCCTAAATAGTTTCGAGCAGGGCCTTATGAGGTTCGTGCTTCAGCCCGCCGTATCCGCACAAGCGGGCTGCTTTTCTGGAGGAACTCACTGATAAATGGTTCAAACCCGGGTTGCCAGCACTCAAGCCCTGAATGGACAACAAACTCGTCTTTCATGGAATGCTTGACATGCTTGCCAAGAGCAGTTCCAAATACTTCATTCGAGGAGAGGAGATCGGAGGCCTGCCGGTAGCGCCGGGGAAGTTCCACCCCGTACCGGCCGTCACGAATGAATGGCCCGGCAAAGATGATATCTGAATGAATATACTTGTCAATGAACTTTGCCGCATTGACATGGGCGGTGACCGGTGGACCTGCATGGAACCTGACCGCCGGAAGAGTGTCAACAAGGAGCTCAAAGAGGAGCATACTTCGATCCTCAAGCATCCACGTATCTGCCCGTATAACCACAAACTCATGCCTTTTTAAAAGATCAACCAACGTATGCAGACTTTTCCGAAGCTGTGGGACGACAATATCTTCAATATAGGGCGGGGTTTTCAGGGTGATCGCAAGAAATGCAGACTCACGACCTTTCAAGAGGGCGCTGACCTCTTCCTCGGTCAGGATACAGATCGGTGGGCGGTAAAAAAACCACTTTGACGGTGATTTCAGATACCCCTGGCAGAGCTCAATAAACTCAAGAAGTTTTGTATCTGACACGGAGGCCGATACATTCCGGCAGGGATCAACCGGATCGATGACAACCAGTGGTTCATCAAACCATTTTGCTGCATGCTGCTCGATATCGATGAACATTCCGGGTTTCCAGCCTGCTGCGGCCTTGAGCAGGTTATGAAACCCGCCATGATGTAGGACCAGGAGTTCACACAGGTATCCGGCAAACCCCTCCGTCATCTGATCAGATCCATAGACTCCGCCTGCCTTGACAAACTGCTTTAAAAGGAGAACGTCATCGGTAAAATCACCGATACGTGAAGAGATGTACCGGTTATGAAATGGTGTCCGATCAACTGCACTCTGGATACCGGTCGCCTCCTTTACCTGATAACAGGGGACAAGATCTACATCAAAACCATCGATCGTCGCATTCAGGTATGGGTGTTCGGCGTACTTCTCCCTGATTATATCGGTATATTGCTGTGCAATGCTCCATGCAAGGGCAAGGCCCTCCCGTTCCAGGTCTTCACGAGGCAGGGCAGGATCAAAGAGCATAAATACATCAAGGTCCCGGTCACCATGCACACAGGTCTTTCTGGCAACCGATCCGACCATCATACCGTCAGCCTTGCCTGATCCACGGATATCTGCAATAAGCCGATCTGCAAGGGCATACATCCGATCAAGTTCTTCTTTGGTGGGACGTATCTCTGCGAGAACTGACTGTTCAAGTGGTGAAAATGTCATGAACGCTCCCGGAGAGAGACATGGAGAATATCAGTATATATGGGTCCGTCAGGAGTGAGTTCACTCTTTTTCAATATAAACTCCCTGACCGGAATGGTTCCCGAGCATGAGGATGCTACGCCTGCCAGGGCTTCAAAGAGTGACTGATGAAATTGCCTGACCCGTGCGATGGTGATATGGGGTCTGAACTTCCGCTTCTCCGGTTCAAATCCAAGTGAGGCCAGGGAAGAGTCTATTGATTCTGCAAGTGCCCGGCATTGTCCTGGGTCATCCACTTCTGCCCAGACCACCCGGGGAGCCCGCTGACTATTCGTCCCGATAAGCCCCACCTCCATGGAGAAAGGTGAAGCCTCTATGGTTTGTAATATTTCAGTAATCTGCGAGAGGGCTGACCCGCTCACTTCACCGATAAATTTTAACGTGATATGCATCGACTCCTGATCCACCAGAGTCAGACGTGCACGGCTTGACCGCAGGCCATCCTGAACATCCCTGAACTGTTCCCTGATTTCATCAGGAAGGTCGATTGCAACGAATAAACGGACCATTCTGCCCTGTTATGTCTTTACCTTATAAGATAAGGGATTTTGGATCATTCATGTATATAAAGAGATATATGGAAATGGTTTCTGCCCGGATCTTTATTTCTATGAAGTAATCCAAATGATTATTGATCATTATGGGGGCGGTCTTTATCGTATATACACTTGAGTTTTGTCCACGTTGTGAAATTCTCAAGGATTTTCTTACATCTCACCAGATACCTTTCACCGTTGCCGACATGTCATCTGCGAAGGCACTGACTGAGCTCCGCGTGAACGGCATCTTTGTACAGGAGGCCCCGGTCCTTCAGGTTGATAAGACGTTCCTGACCTCTCAGGAACTCTTCAGTGGTGACGCCATCAATGAACAGCGGATATTGCAACTCTGTTAGGTGATGGAGTGGCAGGGAGAACACGTCAGACTACATTAGACGGTATTGCCATCCCATCGATGCCGCCTGTCAGAACCAGTGACGGGCATATCCTGGAATGGGACCGGGACCGTATTGTCAGACAGATTCTGAAAGAGACCAGGCTTGTCGAGATTTTTTACGGATTTGACGGGGCAGATGAGGAGACTGCACAGGAGATAGCACGGGAGGTGGAGGACCGGATCAGAAAACTTAACCTGCGCACGCTTTCAGGTCCTTTAATCCGGGAGATTATGAATATCATCCTTATCGAACGGGGAAGGATCCAGTGGAGAAATGTCTGCACCAGGGTTGGAACTCCGGTCTTTGATGCTCACCAGATAGATGTCGGCAGGGGATTTGAGGCAAAGGATAATGCAAACCTGCAGGAGAATGCTGAAACGTCTCATAAAAAAAAGGCAGACAAGATCAGCAAGGAGCAATACCTCCTCCAGCTTCCTCCCCATCTCGCAGACCGTCACCTCTGCGGGGATATTCATATCCATGACCTTGAGTACTTCGGGACACGGCCGTTCTGCCAGGACTGGGATCTCCGGTACTTCTTCTACTATGGTCTCATGCCTGACGGGAACGGGACAAAGGCATCGGTTGCCGGACCTGCGAACCGGGCAGAGGTTGCAGTACTCCATGCAGTAAAAGCTCTTGGAAGTGCCCAGACCAACTTTGCCGGCGGGCAGGGGTATTATAATTTTCTCACCTTCCTGGCGCCGTACTTCACGGGCATGGAATATATCGAGATGAAGCAGCTGATGCAGATGTTTGTCTATGAGATGACTCAGATGATGGTTGCCCGTGGCGGCCAGCTGGTCTTCTCATCAGTCCAGCTCTCACCAGGAGTCCCGAAACTCTGGAAAGATAAGCCCTGTGTCTATAAAGGAAAGGTCTGGAACGGAACCGATGCACCCTTGCAGACCTATGGCTCCTGTGAACGGGAGGTCAGACTGCTCTTTAAGGCTCTTATGGAGGTCATGCTTGAAGGTGATTACTGGGGCAAGCCATTTAATTTTCCAAAACCGGAGATCAGTATAGAGCCTGACTTCATGCATGAGGACGAGGAATTCAATGCAAAAAACCCTGATCTTCCGAGTTATGAAGACCTCTACCTTATGACCTTTGAACTGGCATCAAAGTTTGGAACACCATACTATGACAACCAGCTCCCGGCATACCGTGGGGCAGGGGAAGGAATCTCCTGTTACCAGTGTTGTGCATACCAGTTCTCCACCATGGCCGATAAGGATGCAGACTTTGATAAAAAGCTCTATTTTGAAGATGGCATGCACTTCTCCATGGGATCGTGGGGTGTTGTCTCACTCAACTGTCCCCGGGCATCCTACAAGGCCCATGGTGATGAGGAACGGCTCTTTGCAGAACTCCGATCTATGATGGACACCGCTGTTGAGGTCTTTAAGATAAAACTCCGGTGGATGGAACATATCAAGAAGAGTAACCGGATGCCATTTGCCATGCAGCGACCTCGTGACCCAAAGACCGGTGAGCGTGGTGCAATGGCCGTTGACTTTGACGGACTTGTCTATACCATCGGGATTGTCGGTCTGAATGAAATGGTCCAGCACTTTACGGGCTATCAGCTGCATGAATCAGATGAGGCGTTCCGTCTCGGAGTTCTTGCAATGACTGAGATGGAACTCTACAGCCAGGAGCTGACCAGAAAGCACGGTATGACCATCGCTCTTGCACGCACCCCGGCAGAGACAACCGGTCAGCGATTTGCCGTTGCTGATCTCCTCCGCAGGGAGTTTCACGAGGGGGCAAAACAGGTCATCAAGGGGAATCTGGAAGTTGCCTTATCCCGTCTTGGCGATACCCGCGACCTTCCGATATACTATACCAATGGAACCCATGTCGCTCCTGGTGCAGACATCACCCTTGCACGCCGTGCAGAGATCGAACATGTCTTCTTCCCGATTGTGGACGGCGGAAATATCTTTCATATCTGGCTTGGTGAGGCACGGCCTGATCCCCGTGGCCTGATGGACATGGCCATGAAACTCTGTCGGAGCACCCAGATTGGATACTTTGCATTCACCCGTGACCTGACCGTATGCCTGCACCAGTTCTCGGAGTGGGACGGAAAAAGGGCCCATGTTCCGGTAAAAGAGCCTGGAGGGACGCAATCAGGAATCCAGGCACCAATCCACGTATAACTTCATTTTTTCTCTCCCCCATTTTCTCCCTCATCGCACTATCGGTGTATATGCCTACCTAGCAGATGAGATGGATATCAGCATTGCAATCATTGAACATACCGGTATATGAGCACCGAAAGGCAGGCTGGACGGTCATGGATTCGGACTGTGACATGATGCACTGACGGCAGGCATGACCGATACCATCAGGTTTGTTCTTTTTGCTCTTTCCGATGAACGGATAATAGGGCCACTCGGGATGACCAGGGCCGGGGCCAGGCATGAAACCCTGTACCTAGATGAGAATCATATTACCGGCCATGCCAGTACTCCTGATGGAACATTGGAGATAATTCCCTTCGAAGAGGCGTCGCTTCCCGCTGCCGGCCAGATTGTTTCTACCGGCCGGGATATGACTCAGTGGATCAGGTTGATGCTGAATAATGGCACGATTGATGGAACGATGATACTCAGTCCGAAAACGGTAGAGGATATTCATGCAGCAAGCTTCGTCGCTGGTCCGTCAGGTCCCCTTCATGATCCAAACGGGGCAGTAGGTCTTGGCTGTGACTCTTATTACTTCCTTGATGAACGGGTCATTGAGAAGAACGGGGCACTCGATGGTGTCCGCTCCATTGTTGTTCTCATTCCAGGGAAGAAGAGCGGTATTGTGGTTATCGCAAACAAGCAGCTGACGGCATTTCCTGAAGCGGTCAGGGATGAGTTTCTTGAACGGTATATCGGCAGGAGTGGAATAGACCTCCAAGCTCTTGAACTACAGAATCAGAAGGGGTGGAACTCTTTAATTAAAAATCCTGAGAGGCCTGAAAACCCGGGTCCTGCGACTATCAGCCCTGGTGCAATCGAAGGGGTGTATGCGAGTCCCCTGTATGGTATCATTCAGATTGACCTGGGCACGGATGCGGAACATATGATAATCGGGCTCGGGCCAAACCGATACCAGGGGAACCTGGTCCACTGGACAGATAACACCTGGTATCTCTCATTCCCGAACCCGGATGATCTGGTCGGATATCTGACGTTCATTGCAGATGAATCAGGAACAGTGACAGGTATTGAATCCAATGAGTTCGGACCGTTCACTCGTGCCTGAATCAGGAATTCAAATATTCCTTTTTCAGGTTCCGGATGAACAGCGCGATGACTTCAAGATGAATTTATTGCTATCCGATAATGAATAATTCAGATAATGGACATCCTCATTATCATAGGCATTCTTATTCTGGTGATCATTATCCTTTTCGTTGGATGGCGGTATGCTTCACAGCGACGATCACTTCCCTGTCCGGTATGGATGAAATGGATGCTGGATCCGCCGTTTGCGTGGATGAACGGCCGGACAAGAAAGACGATTGAATACCTTGATGTCAACCCGGGTATGCAGGTTCTTGATGCAGGGTGCGGTCCTGGGAGGGTATCAATTCCGGTTGCGAAGATCGTCGGCCAGACAGGGAGTGTCACCGCAATGGATATTCAGGAAGGGATGCTTGCAGAGGTAAGAAAGCGGGCAGAAAAAGAGGGTCTTTCGAATATCAGATATCTGCAGGGTGGTATCGGAGAAGGAAAACTCGGAAAGGAGCAGTACGACCGGATAGTAATGGTTACCGTTCTTGGTGAGATTCCAGACCGGAAAGGAGCGATGCAGGAGATATTTGGAGCATTGAAACCCGGTGGAATGCTGCTCATCGAAGAGACGATCCGGGATCCACATTTCCAGAGAGTGCAGACGGTAAGAGACCTCGCCGGTGGGATCGGGTTTGTTGAGAAGGGATGGCACGGGAGCAGGTTTAATTATTGTATTCTGCTTGGGAAAGAGTAAAAAATTGAAATTTCAATCTGGGATTCAGAGTATTCAATATTCATTTCCCTGTATGCGGTGATGTGGATAGTAACCGCGTAAATTTTAATTCTTATCGATTGTAGGAATATTCATTTTCCAGTATTTCTGGTTGGGGTACTTCTACATATCATTTCCCGGACAAGAACGAAATAATGGTGTGTCGAAATTAAATCGCACACATCGATCCTGAGTGGACCTGTGCCTGTTTGGGACTGGTTCAAAAGAATCTTGCAAAAAATCTTGTTGATCGATACGTTGATTGTTGGAAATAGGATTTGTACTTTTCACGGAGAGATCCCCGTGATCTTGACAACATTTGATTCATATTCTCTGCTGACTTATAGTATACGAAACCGGGTGAATACAATATGGATCGGCGTATCCCCTACGGGATAATAAATTATGCAGAGATCATAGAGAAGAAGGGATACTTTGTCGATAAAACCCATTTTATCAATAAACTTGAGAACATTCAGAATCCTGTATTTCTCCGCCCCAGAAGGTTTGGAAAATCTCTCTTCTGCTCAATGCTACAGCACTACTATGACCTTCGGAATAAGGAAAATTTTGAGGAACTCTTTGGCCATACATGGATAGGACAGCACCCTACCGGAGATCAGAATAAATATATCGTTCTTCTCTTTGACTTTTCTGAAGTACAGGTTGAAGATGGTCTTACAGGAACAGAACGTAATTTTACTGAGTATTGTAACAACCTTCTCAACAACATGCGACTCTTATACCCTGAATATCTCGGAGGTTTTCCCCCATTACATGTTCACACCCCGGTTGCAACGAATCTTAACAATTGGCTCACGTATCTCTGGATGTCAGGTGCCCCCCCTGTATACATCATCATTGACGAATATGATAACTTTGTCAACCAACTTATCACAACTTATCAGGATCGCCTGTATCAGGAAATAACGACCGGAGACAGTTTTCTCAGATCGGTGTATAAGGTTTTGAAAGCAGGAAGGCGATCCGGGTCAGTGAAAAATATTTTCATCACCGGTGTGCTTTCGATTACCATCGATGACCTCAGTTCTGCGTACAACATCTCAACATTCCTCACGCTTGATCCCACCTTTGAGTCTATGCTCGGGTTTACCCAGAGTGAAGTTGATACGCTGATGGATACACTCTACCATGATTATAACCTTGATCCCTCAGTTCGTCTCCAGGTGGATGAAGTAGTAAAAAATATGTATAATGGGTATCATTTTGTAAGTCCCCATACTGCAGCAGTATATAACCCTACTATGCTCATGTTCTTCCTCAGGCAGTTTTGTGAACAAAAGACAATCCCGGATGATCTCTTTGATCTGAATCTGCGAACCGATCTCTCGTGGATTAGAAGACTCACTGGCGGGAGTAATGAGAATACCAAAGAACTGGTCAGCCAGCTGACTACCCGTGAAACCATCTCAATTAACCGAAAATCCCTTGTTTCACAATTTAATGTAAGTGAATTTTTTGAACCTGTTTTTTATCCGGTATCTCTGTTTTACTTAGGCATCCTGACGAGGAAGGATGAATTTGAACTCAGCTTCCCCAACCTTTCGATGAAAGAGATAGCAGTTGAGTACTTTAATGAAATATTTCGTATTGACCTCGGTCAGGAAAAATACAAAGAGATGATGCAGGGATTTGTGGAAAACCCTGATCTATTTAAACTTTTTTCAGATTACTGGCAGTTATATGTCAGCCAGCTCCCTGAATCAGTCTTTGCCCAGATGAATGAGAACTTTTACCGCACTACCTTCTACGAACTTTGCAGCAGGTATCTTTCTCCCTGGTTCACCTGGAATGTGGAACGATCGTACCCTTCAGGTAAGAGTGACCTTGAGTTTGTCGGAAAGTATCATGAAAGGTTTTCTTCTTTGCGATGGGTTATCGAGTTTAAGTATTTTTCAAACATCGAATTGGCCAGGCTAAAAACGCCGATCGAAGAATTTGAGGTACAAGAAGAGGATACCAGGCAGATAAGAGGGTACGCAGAGGGGCTGATTCAGGAGTATCCGGAGGCAAAGATACGCCTGTTTGTTATATATTGTTTTGGGAATCAAGGATTCCGAGTGTTTGAATTAACAAGGAATAGTCCTGGGAAATTTTCGTGAACTTCTCTTTTATATGAATCGTGGACTCCTTATATCAAAATAATAACTAGATAGATCTAACAGAAAATTTCCGAAGGATTTGCGATAATGGTTCTGATATGTAGCTTTAGGAGAAGAAGGCGAATAATACGTGCCGAACCTGTGGGGATGAGAATAATCCATATTCGCGGAATTACTATGGGTGTAGAGGAAAAACCAACATAGAATAGGACTCTAATTATTGGTTTTTAAGACTTTCTCTAAACCATAAAAACAATACTCCTTATTAACTGAATTTCTTACAATTTTATCGAATATCCAACTCATTAGTTCTGTAATATTTTTCAATACATCCGGTTAATCAATGACCATCTCATGAGATATCGCTTCACTGAAGTATCCACATGTAAACCCATGATAACCAACGAACCCTATGAAAAATTCTATTCTCGTGAAAAGGACAGATACAAATGAAAAATAATATTCAATCTCATACCCCTGAACCAATATCCGGAACGGAATCATCAACTCAAGATAAGTTAAATCCCTCCCTGGATGTCATTCTCTCAAAGTTCAGGCCTATAGATATTTCTGATATCTCTCATGCAACCCTGCAGAACCGGAAAGAATCAAAATATCTGCTCACCACACATCAGGCTCTCGATCTTCTCAAACACCTTCCGAAAACATATCACATCTTCGAAGTGGATGGAAAACAAGTTCAGACCTACAAAACGACCTACTATGACTCTCCGGAGTTTCAACTATACCTTGCCCATCATAACGGGCGAAAACCTCGATACAAAGTAAGAACCCGGTCCTATATAGATTCTGACCTCACGTTTCTGGAGGTAAAGGAGAAGAAAAATACCGGACGTACTATCAAACACCGGCTTCAGATCGAGGAGCTGGTCACCAGGCTTGGATCAGATATCCGTGAATTTCTCTCGTCATGTTTCCCCTTTGACTATGCAGAGTATAAACCAGTGTTGATAAACGAATACAGAAGAATTACCCTCGTATCTTCAATTCATCCTGAACGGATCACTCTTGATATCGATCTGACCTTTCATTCAGGTTCCATTGATATTCTGCTCCCAAACATTGTCATCGCAGAGATAAAGCGAAGTTCAGATCATATTAGGTCACCTGCCCTTGACTATCTGAATACGATAAGATTACGACCACGAGGGTTTTCGAAATACTGCATTGGAATATCACTTTTATATGGTGATTTTGTGAAACATAACAACTTCCGGATAATTCTGCGGATGCTGAATAAACTTTCCAATGGAGGACCGGTACTATGTTAACCGATTCCTATGGTTCATTCCTTGCGGGAATTCTCATCAATCTTCTTGCAGCGGTAATCATCGCACGAGGAATCTATTATCCGAGAAAAAGAGCCCAGGATTATATATTTACATTCCTGGCATTCTCGACCGTCATATACCTGGTGATGGGTCTTTTTACATCAGTCGAACTCTCAATCGGAGTGGGATTTGGCCTCTTTGCCTTGTTTTCTGTTCTCAGGTACCGGACCGATACCGTGCCCATCCGGGAGATGACCTATCTCTTTGTCATGGTTGCTCTGCCGATCATGAACTCAATCCTATATAATAGCGGGGAGATTGTGAAATTATGCCTCTCTGACTTCGTGATCATTGCGGTGCTCTTCATTCTTGAACAGAAATGGGGATTTAGATATGAACAGAAGAAACTGATCAAGTATGAGAAGATTGATCTGATTCGTGCCGATGAACATGATCGGTTAATCGAAGATCTGAGAGATCGAACCGGACTTGCAATTACGCAGGTTGAAATTGTTGAGATCGATTTCATCCGGGATTCAGCGGACATCATAATTACCTATGAAGAAGGGGCTCCGGTCATTCATAAAAAGAATCCGAATTCAGATAACAGACCGGTTCAGGAATCCCTTCCTCTTCATCTCTCTCCCGGAACCATAGAATAAATTTCGGATAGGGAATGTTGAATTTGCTTTATTCCGGCGATATTACTGATAGAACATTGAATTATTCACTGGCTATTCAACTCTTTTTCATGTTGCAGGACTATTCTCTTCTTTAATTCCAAAAACTCCTCTTCTGAAATGACCCCGTCGGTTTTCAATTCATGTATTTTTATCAGTTCATCTGCAACCGAAGGGATTCTTTTACTTTCCTCATGTTCACTCCGTATCCTCATCTCATCAAGAAAACCGGATGCAATAATACCCGTTTGAAGGGCAATAATTCCAATTCCAAGTAACATCATCACGATAGTAAACATTTTTCCGATATGAGTGACGGGGTACACATCTCCATATCCGACCGTTGTCATAGTGACGACCGCCCACCAGAGAGCATTATCAAAATCCTCAAACTTTTCTGGTTGTGCTTCAGATTCAACGGTGTACATGACAAAGGTGGAGGAGATGAGAAAGGTGAAGAGAATAAGGATGATAGAGAAGATATAATCCTTTTTTTTCACGAGGACGGAGAAAATGACATCAACAGTACTGTAATAACGCAGGAGTTTGAATATCCTGAAGATTCTGCATAGTCTACAGAACTGAACGACCCTTGGATGAAATGGAAAAAGGAGTGCTACGTAAAAGGGAAGAATTGCGATAAGGTCGATAATCATGTAAATAGTACATGCATATTTGAGCCTTCCCTTCACCGGATCACGATAGTCCTTGTAACAGGTACATGTCCAGATTCTCAAAATATATTCAATGGTAAAGACCAGAACCGTAATAATTTCAATGAAAGTAGCGATTTCCCGGAATTCTTCATCGATAGATTTGTATGATTCCAGGAAGATGAGGGCTACATTAACTAAAACAAGTATAATTATGAAGAAATCAAAAAACCGGTCAGGTTTGGATTCATGATCAGTATCATCGATAATATTGAAGATTTTCCACTTCAGTGAAGATTCAGAATCCAATCTTATCAGAATTAATGTCTTTTTTTAAGAAGAAAATGGTGTCGATGATTATCTTCTTTGAAGGAGTGAGTATAAGCAAAAAAAGAAGAGGATTATGTATCAGATTGGGATTCTACATACTCTATTGCTTTTTCGTATTGGGATCTGATATGGGCTTTCATCTCTTCAAAAGCAGCATCAAAATCTGATTCATTCGTAAGATAAGTATATCCTTCACGCTCACCATCCGGTCCGATGACAGATGATGCAATGATATCATGATACTGATCACAGATCTCTTCCAGCTTTTCTGGATCAAAACTCGTTTCTGCAACTCTTTTCAGAATTTGAACATACAGTGCATGGTATTCTTGATCATCCATGAGATACCTGATGAGCGGCCATCTGTCGGTCACATTTTCCATTGAAAACGATACACTGCCACCCATTCCCATACCCGGCCCGAATTGACCGTCCATTCCGGACATGGTTATATTCATACCACCCGGTGGCATGAAACCAGGCTGGTTCGGATTATTCATTCCATCCGGTCCCCACTCTTGTCCGGGTCCTTTCATTTCAGGAAAGGTCATGTTCATCCCTTCAGGTGGTGCAAACCCAAAACCCGGTATTTTATTCATCTCGGCAGAACCACCATCTCCAAAATTTTTCCCCATTCCTTCCATGAATGCATAATTGTTATCCCAGGGGATCCAGCTGAATGTCCCGGTATCCGGATTATTATACAGGTAATAATTCCGTGCATTTCCTCCATACGTGTCCCAATTTTTGATGAGCGTATTGGTTGCCAGCCAGGTGAGAAACTCAGTGACGTTAAGGATTGATTCAAGGTCTGATCGCCAGGTTTCGGGATTTTCGGTTCGTGTCTCTGAATGAAGAATAGTGTAGAGTTGTTCGATGTCAGAATAGTCCCCTTCATCTTCATTGGTTTTCTTCTCGAAGTGAGAGAGAGTGAGTTTTCCGAAAGCAAAGGTTGCACCTTCTTCCTCCGGTTTATAGAGATTTCCCGTTCCGTTTGAGAACTGAGTTTTAATAACCGTATCATCGATGCTTTCAACGAGGGTATAGAGACCGAAATATTCAAATCCGTCTCCTTTGTCGATGAATACCTTATAAAAAGCAGTCTCCGGAGCGATCACCCCTGCATCCTGAAAGATTTCAGGGGCTAATTTTTCCCGTATGACAGACGCATCAGACATTCCGGATTGTAGATTGAGTTCTTTAAACCCGAAAAAATTCTGATTCTTTGTCTCAGGGAACTCATCCTCGTAGTGATCCATATCAACTTTCAGGGAGATCTTCCCGATTCCCTCGCTCCATGCAGTCATCAGGGAGTTTACTCCTTTATACCTGATACCGACATGATCCCAGGTTTCGTTCTGAAATGAGATGGTGGCAGGAACATAGATTGGATCTTCCTGATTCAGAAAACCGGGGCCGTTTTCACCAGGTGGTTTTGGTATATTCATTCCTGCTGATCTGTTAAAATCAGGCATGTTTTCACCCGGACCACCCCTTTCTCCCGGTCCGGGCATACTGCCGCTTCCAAACTCCCCGTACTTGGTTGTCATGTCTTCCTGCATTTCGGTCCAGGATTCAGGGCTGATGGTGATGAATATCTCCCGGATTTCATTATTCGGAAAGACCGTATCATAGTCGGGAGCCGAATCTGATGCAAGGAGGTGTAAACTCTCATTCACATCAGCACTGCCTGGCTGAAGGAGAAGGAGACAGATTGCAACCAGGATAAGTGCAGTAATTTTTGTCGATAAGTAAATTCGTGTCATGATAGTCACATGAAATTGTGTATTCCGTCCGGAATGGGATGGGGCTTGAGAGTATTATCTGACAGCTATGGCTGACTGAAGACAGATATCTCGTACTGAGTGGATTATTAAAAAAGCGGATTCAGATGGTTGAAAGATACAACAGATCAGTATGACATTACTGAAACCAGGTACGTATCCAGGTGAAGAATAGGAGGCAGATGTAATTTTCAATGAAATGTTATTCTTTCACAGAACTGAATCTCCTGGTGAACAATAGTATTTGATCCTAACAGCCCATTTTTTTAAAATCCCATTCAGAAATTGACAAAATAATGAATGAAGGGAATAAAAAGAGATGATAGTAAAGATACATTGTCACTATGTGGACCGTGACATCGACATTAATTCTCTTTAATTTACTTTTAAGGGAAGAATTGTATTCTTCTCTCATGTTTCCTCTTGCCTGGCTCCACTGGGATGGATACACAGGCAATAAAAATTTATCCAGAATACGTATTGTTAGATTGTCAAATCCGGAAACCCGGAAGAGACTTAGGGGATAGAATTTATTTCGAATCCGTTTCCTTATTGCATGTGGAGCACTGGGATTTTAGCTCCATATGTATGTTACTTTTCATCGAGATTCTCTGTTACAATGCACGTGTTTGAATTCACGACTCACAAAGAATAAGGCATCTCTTAAAAACAACGAATATTATGATGATCCGTTGTTTCCAAGGAGGAAGATTCCAACAATGAATAAGGTAATGGTACCCAAGGAAGTATCATTAGAGCAATTTTTAGAAATAATTGCAAAGGCGGATATCCTTATTAAAGCACCAGATCCTGATATTTATGATTTATCAAAGGCTGTTTCATGAATGTTTTTTTTAGCACTATAAGACAAATTCAGGATGGGTATTTTTAGATTCACAACGTTAATTTCCTTTATTGTACTATCAAGATTGATTATGCAACAGCTACTATTGTTAAAAAAAGTAATACCTAATAACTTAGGTATTTGACTTTGATATCTATGCCTCAGCCCGGATTTGAACCGGGGACAACCAGATCTTCAGTCTGGCGCTCTCCCAGTCTGAGCTACTGAGGCGCGACTATACACATTACACTCATGCATAATTAATACTTTTCATTTGAACCTCATATTCACACACAATTACCGGGAACCAGTACGGTATATACCACGTCCATTAAGGCATCTGAATACCGACATTATCCTGATGTTTTTCAGGAGACGGAGTGCGAAACCGGATACTACAAAAATTCAGGCAGATATCGCTCTCCGGACAGTTAAAGTAGTTCATCTTACCCATAACGATTTTGACGCTGTTGGCGCTGATGCAGTTCATCGAAT